>WUUC01098723.1_pt1 | contig 56726 bp, 98 predicted proteins | sample 6278441 | NCBI WGS metagenome assembly WUUC01 (sample SAMN13675441, study PRJNA597444) | soil metagenome | isolation source: soil | place: USA: Washington | collected 2017-10
CGCTGACGGGCATGCTGCGCCTCATCGGGAAGATGCTCGACAACAAGGACGGCACGCCGGCCGACTGGGCGCCCAAGATGCTCCCGCTGCCCGGCGAGCGCGAGCGCACCGACGACCAGGTGGCCGACGCGCTGGCCGCCACTGAGATCGACATGTTCGAGGAGGAGCTGGCCGAGAACGACCTGGAGCGCGACGAGAACGGCGAGATCATTCGGAAGTTCCGGGGGCCGGACGGTCAGCTGTACCCCCTGTCTGAGGCCGAGCGGTTCCTGAAGCCCGAAGCCGGCTCGAGTCGCCGCCGCTGGCGCACCCTCATGGAGGAGGACGACGACGCGGTGGTGGACGGGGAGGCGCTCGGCAAGCTGTTCGAGTGGCTGGTGGGCCTGGCTGCGGGACGCCCTACGCCGCCGTCGCCCTGATCTTCGGGGTGACGGAGTCTCCATCCGCTGGCGCCTATGTGCGCGGCAAACTCGCACTTGCGGGCATCGACTTGTCCGCCGACCTGTCCGTCTGGCTTGATGCTGTGTACGCGGTGTGGATCGACGCTCCGCACGAGATGCTCGAAAAGGCGCAGGCGACCATGGTCCGGCAGATCGCCCGCCTGCGACCGGAAGAGGCCCGCGAGACGTGGGGCCTGCGACCGGAGCACCAGGCGATGGCCGGCAAGCTCGGCAAGGGAACACAGGGTGCGGCGCCCACCGTCGGGCCGGCGTCCTCCAGTCAGGCGGAGATCGATCGTTGGGTGGCCACCCAGGGGCGACGGTTGCGGAAGTAGGGGCGCATGGCGAAGGTGATCGGGACGGCGGCCATCCGGCTGCGCACCGACGCGCGTGGGCTCGCCGCCGAGATCACCGGCACCCTGACCGCCGCCCTGCGGGAGGCCACGCGCAACATCAGCGCCGAGCCCACGCGGGCTGTGCGCGACGACGCCGACAACACCTCGAAGCATGTCCGCAAGGTGCTCGGCCAGTTGCAGTCGGTGGTGGGCGGCGCGGCGCGCGGCTTCGCCTCGGTGGTCACCTCCGGGCTACGCCTGGCCCTGATCGGCACGGCCGCCGGTGTCGCGCTGGCTGGCGTGTCCAGCTTGTTCACGGGTGTGGTGGGGCTGATTGGCGTCCTCGGACAGGCGGCCGGGGTGGCAGGGCTGCTCCCGGCGGCTCTAGCCGCTGGCATCGCTGTGTCCACAGCCCTGAAGCTGGGCCTGACGGGGATCTCCGACGCCATGGGGGCGCTGGGCGAAGACACCGCGACGTTCAACGAGTCTATCAAGGATCTAGCCCCCAACGCTCAGGGGTTCATGCGCGCCCTGCAGGACATCCAGCCCGCCTTCAAGGAGATGCAGCTCAACGTCCAGCAGCGACTCTTCGAGGGACTCGGGGACAGCGTCCGAGGGCTGGCAGACACCTATCTGCCGCGCGCCAGCGCCATGTTCGAGTCGATCGCCGGCAACATCAACCAGGCCGGTCAGCAGGTCGCCGGGTTCCTCCAGGAGGGGCGCAGCGTCGGCCAGGTCGACACCCTGTTCAGCAACATTCAGGACACCGTCGAGGGACTGGTGCCCGCCTTCAAGCCGGCCGTGTCGGCGCTGCTGGATATCACCAGCGTAGGGTCGAAATTCCTGCCCGACATGGCCTCTCAAATCTCGGCCGTGTCGACACGGTTTGGCGAATTCATTCGCGAGGCGGCCGACTCGGGCAAGCTGCAGGACTTCTTCAAGCAGGCCATCGAAACGGTAAAGCAGCTGTTCAGTGCGCTGGCCGACTTCGGCGCCGGATTCGCTGGCATTTTCCAGGCCGCACAGACCGCCGGTGGCGGATTCCTGGTGAACCTGCAGAACATCGCGACCGCGTTCCGGGAGTTCACCACCAGCGCCAAGGGCCAGGACGCGCTCGTGGGGTTCTTCTCCTCCATGCGGGAGATCATCACCGCGATCATGCCCGTGTTCGCCGAGGTGGCCAGCGTCATCGGTACCACCCTGGCGCCCATCCTGGCCAACCTGGCGAGCACCATCGGTCCCGCTCTGCTGCCGATCGTCCAGGGCATCGGCGCCGCCTTCCAGGCTGCCGCTCCCGGCATCGCAGCCCTTGCCCAGGGTGTCGCCACCTTCCTGGCCGCCGCCGCGCCGCTGCTGCCCATCCTGGGCCAGCTCGCGGGAATCGTGGGTGGCGCCCTCGGTGCTGTGTTCGAGGCGCTCGCCCCGGTGCTGGTCGAGGTGGCCAGCGTCCTCGAGGACAGCCTGGCCGCCGTGCTCCCAGTCATCCAGCCGGTGCTCGAGCAGATCGCCGTGGCGGTCGCCCAGCTGGTGCGCGCCGCCGTGCCGCTCATCCCCATTTTCCTGCAGCTGGTGGCCGCCCTGCTGCCGCTCGTGCCGCCGCTCATTCAGCTGGTGGCCGCCCTACTGCCGCCGCTCATCAGCCTGATCACGGCCCTGATGCCGATCATCCAGGCCGTGGCCGGCGTGCTCGCCGCGCTCCTACCGCCGATCATCGCCGTGGCCACCACGATCCTGAATATTCTGATTCCGCCACTGAACTTGATCATCAGTGTTGTAGCGCAGATTGTAGCCTTTATCGGCGCCGCATTCTCTGCGATTCTGAGCGTTATCACGGTTGTCATTAACGCCGTCGCCGGTGTGATCTCGACCGTGTGGGCCGGAATCTTCAACACGATTACCGGAATCGTGAACGGAATTGGTAACGCAATTCGGTCCGCCTGGCAGGGAATCTTCAACGCGATTTCTAGCGCCATGTCGAGCATCGGAAATGCCGTGTCCAGCGGAATTTCAGCGGTCGCTCGATTCTTCGGTGAGCTGCCCGGCAAGATCCTGAACGCCATCGCCAGCCTGGCGAAGAGCCTCTTCAATGCCGGCGTGAACATGATCCGAGGTCTCCTCGACGGCCTGGCCTCCATGGCCGGCGCGGTGATCGACTGGTTCAAGGGCCTGATCGGTGACGCCGTCGACTCCGTGCTGGGCTTCCTCGGCATCGGCAGCCCCTCGAAGGTGTTCCGGCAGATCGGCGTCTGGTCCGGTGAGGGTCTCGTACTCGGCCTGAAGGACATGGTCCCGAAGGCCACGGCCGCCGCCGAGGGCATGGCCGCCGCCGTGGTCAACGGTGCCGGTGGCATCGACCTGACTCCCGACATGCAGCTGGGCAACCCGGCCGGTCCAATGGCCGCCGCCAGCGCAGCCGCCGGACTGGCCGCCGGTGTCATCCTCCAGCAGACCAACATCATGCAGCCGGGAGCCGACGTGCAGCAGTTCGCGAGCGAGGTCTACCGCAACGGTGCCCGAAGCCTCGCCAGCGCCGGATCTACCCTCGGCGTATCGCCCGGCCCGACACAGCGGGGCATGGCCGGCGACGGCTCCGTCTTCGGCGTGAGCGGGGTGTGACCACATGACCGCACCCAACCCGGTGGCCTCGTTCCCGATCCCCGACACCGACGGCCAGTACCGCATGGGGCCGCTGTTCACCGAGACCGGCGTGGACTACTGGTGGAACACCCAGCACGAGGACGGCACGTACACGGCGGTGGCCGAGCCCGAGGGCTGGGAGTCGCTCGACTACATCACTCCCGTGGATCAGGTGGGTGGCCGGGACGGCGGTCTCACCGGTCCGCAGTCGGTCGCTCCCCGGCAGCTCGAGTGTGAAGCGCTCATCGTGGCGCCCACGGCCCAGATCCTGCGCCAGCACCTGGCGGCCATCCGGCGCATCTTCGGCCCGCAGGGGCTGCCTGGGCCGCGTCAGCCGGTCATCTGGGAGCAGCACGACCACGGGACCGGCCGACGCCTGGCGCTGGTGACCCGTCCGCAGGGCAAGCTCCGCTTCGCCGTGCGGCCCGGCTACGTGACCGGCGGTGTCGCATGCGTCATCCAGTTCACGCTGGTGGCCGCGAACCCGCCGTGGAAGTACCAGTCTGGTGACCCCGAATCGAACGAGGTGGGCCTGCTCGACCCGGGCCTGATTCAGGGCCGGACCTACGACAAGACCTATGACTACACCTACGGTGCCGCATCGGGCATCGGCGGTGAGATGCAGTGCTACAACGCGGGCGACCTGTCCACGTGGCCGGTGATCATCGTGACCGGTGAGGTGGACTACCCGATCATCAGCAACGCCACCACGGGCCAGGAGTTCGCCATCAACGCCCACCTACTCACGGGGCAGGTGGTCACCATCGACTCGCGCACGGGGTCGGTCACCCCCAGCTCTGTCCGGCTTGTCGGGCGCCCATTCCCCCTGGCACCTGGGGCCAACACGATACGATGGCGCTCACAGTCCGGCGCCTACTACCCCGAGGCGCTGCTGCGGTTCGAGTGGCGGTCGACATCAACATGAGGAGTACCCCGTGGCTGTCCTGAGCCCGCCCGGCTACCTGCAGGCAGGCGTCTACTCGGCGCTGCTGGACCGTGTCTACCTGAACACGGCGCCCACGTTGCGCGCCTTCCCGTCGGCCACGATCTCCGCGAAGTCCGGCTTCTGGCCGGCGAAGCTGCCCACCTACGCCGTGGTGTCCGGGATGGACGTGGCCATCGGGCCGTGCGCTGGTCTCGTCGCCAATGGCTTCGTGTCCGGCGGTGGCGAGTACGCGGTGGCCAACCCCACCGCCACCCAGGTCACCCTGGCCGGCTCGAGCGCCACCCTGAACCGCAACGACATCATCGGCTTCTACGTGCGGGACAACTTCTACGACGCCTCGGGCCTCAACCAGGTCACCGTCGCGGTCATCCAGGGCACCAACAGCGCGGGCGCCCCCTCAGACCCAGCGCTGCCCCCGTCGTTCCTGCCGGTGGCGCGCGGGGTCGTGTCGGCCGGTGCGACCTCGCCGGTACTGCAGGGCATGATCAGCCGGACCGTCCCCGAAGGCGGCCTGCTGCAGGTCGGCACCGACTCTGAGCGCACTTCCCTCGGCACGCCTTACTACGGCTACCCGATCCTGCGCACCGATCAGTATGGCCTCCTGCAGGTGTGGAACGGCACCAACTGGTGGAGCGCACCCAACCCACCGTATCTGCACATGCGGCAGACCGTCGCCCAGTCCATCCCGAACGCCGCCTTTACGGCCCTTACCTTCGGTGGCGAAGACCTCGACAACTTCTCGGGACATGCCGGCTCAGCCGCCGGATATACGTGCCAGCGTGATGGCGTCTACCTGTTCGGTGGCGGGGTCACGCACGGCCTGCACGCTACCGGTCAGCGCATCGCCCGCTGGGCGCTCGGCGGCGCAGCCATCGCTGGTACCGCTACGTCGATGGTCTCAACCGGCACAGGTATCGCCTCATCGCTGGCAGCTCGCCCGCTCGTGATCCGACTGGTGGTCGGCAACGTCATCACGCTGGAGACCTACCAGAATTCGGGCGGAGCGCTGTCCACTCTGGTCACCGGCGAATTGCAGTCGTCCATGTCGGCCCACTGGATCGCCCCGTGACCGGTCCCATGGTCGGCGCGCTCGCCGAACTCGACCTCCCGTACCCGTCTCCGGACGATCCGGCCACCCGGGTCGAGCAGGAGGTGCGCTACACCTACTGGCCGGTTGCCTACCAGTTCGGCGACCCCACGGTGATCTCCAACGTCTCCCTCCCCCTGTCCGGCGTGCAGTTCTCACAGGCCATCAGAGGAGTGGGTGAATTTCGCGCAAGCCTGCAGCTGACCGAGGATGAAGTGCGCGCGATCTACCCATGGGACAAGATCATGCCGCGCAAGTCGGGCATCGTCGTGGTGCGCTCGGTATTCAACCCGACCTCCAAGTCCTGGGTCGCCGAGCCCGTGCAGCACTACATCGTGTGGGCCGCCCCCCGCGACCCGCACACCGGACGGATGAGCATCTACGGCACCACCGTGGAAGGTCTCTGGGCTCGCCGGCTCATCACCAAGGCCATGAGCTGGAGCGGCCAGGACCAGACGCTGATCGCCGCCGATCTCCTCGACCCGTCGAAGTTCTCCCAGATCCCCCTCGGTGCGGGTATGTGGACGGGCTGGATCAACGTCGACCCGCCGGTGCTCGTCACCGGCGTGCCGCGCACCTTCTCCTACGCGGAAGGCCAGGAGTCCAACCTGCTGGAGTCGCACCAGAACCGCTCCCAGCTGGCCACCAACTCCTACGAGTGGACCACCCGCCCGCGCGTGCTCGTGGGCGACGACGCCGAATCAGCCAGCACCTTCCGCATCGAGTACCAGATGGGCTACCCGCACCTCGGCCAGGCGCTCGGCGGCATCGACCCGCCCAAGCGGATGCGCTTCGACACCTACGGATCGGGCAACGTCCTGTCGTTCAGCATGAACCATGACGGCTCGGAGGTCCCCAACATCATGTGGGCGCGTGGTAAGGGGTACGACCAGTTGCAGGTGAAGACCCTCGTCACCAACGTGGATCAGCTCGGCCAGGAGGAATGGGAATACGGTTTCCTGCAGACCGAAGCCAAGTTCTCCGACCCTGATGTGAGTCTGGTATCCACGCTGACCGACTACGCCCGGAAGGCCATGTGGGAAAAGCTGGGATCGGAGCAGTTCATTCCTTCGCTCACCATTCGCGGAGACATGCCCCCGTATTTCGGAACCTATTCCCTCGGCGATGAGTTCATTCTGGAAACAAACGACGCCACGTGGCGCACCGATCTCTACGACAGTTCAGGCTATGTAGAGATCCTGCTGCGCGCATTTGGCTGGGTGGTCACGCCGCCCCAGGGCGAGCAGAGCGAACACATTCAGATTGTGCTCGGAGCGGGGGCACTCTCGTGACCAGTCCCAGCTACTACACCCCCAAGAGCCCTTCGGCTATCGATACCGTCGCCTATACGCAGCGCGTGGTGGACGCTTTGCTGCGAAACAACCCGCTGCATAATGCGACCATCGACGAAGGTGTCATGACGTGGATCGGAAATTACGTATCCACGACAGGAGTTTATGAGGCCGCAGACGGCCGCATTGCCATGCTGTGGATCGGCGACCTTGGCCCCAAGGACGCGAACCTGCCGGGGAGCCCTTGGCAGCGTGGCTTCGCCCTGCAGCGCGACGACTCCCGAGGTGGGACGGCCGCCATCCAGCTGTACGACCACGACGCCGAGGTGGGAGACGGCCTGAAGCAGCGGCTGGTTATCGCCAGCGGAGACGGGGATCTGCTGCTGGATGAAGACCGGGAGGGCGGCTGGCGCTGGCCCGAGGAAAACGTGGCCATGGGTGCGCGTGATTCCGACCTGTCGCTGTGGCCCGGCAACACCGGTGCGGGTTTCTCGCCCATTTACGAGGGCCGCATGAACATCACGGGCCACACCGCGCGCTACCGCATATTCGATGCCTGCACCGGCGGCGCGGCCGGCGAGTTCCGCCTGAAGGTCGAGGGCGCTGGCCCCGGCGGGTCGGACGCCATCAGCCCCGTTCACGTCCTCGGAGTGAATGCGAACGGTGTGGTTGACGGGGAGCTGGACGTATCCGGGGCACGCGGACTGACCAAGCCGTGCTACTGGGAGGCGCGCGTCACGAACGGCGTGGGGAAGGCCCGCGCAGCCGTCATCACGGTTCGCTGTTACACCTGATCGTCGGCCGCAACTCCTCGGCATGGCGCGTGCGAAACTCCGGGCATGAAGTGGAAAAACGCGACCGGGGAGGAGGCTTCAGGGTGCCAGTGCCGGATATCACCGGTCAGCCCGCGTGGGTAGTGATCGTGATCATGTTCCTGACCGTGTCGGCCACACTCGGCGTCGCCTTCCTGACGACCCGCCGCAAGTCCGTTAACCAGGAAGAGGGCGAGCAGGCCACACTACCCTCGGGGGAGACCAGCCCCACCGTGCTCGTCATGCACGCCGCGCTCGACCATCTGGCGCGCGTGGCCGACCGCGAAGCAGCCGAGAGCGAGGAAGCCAGGAAGGAGGCAGCCGCGTTGCGTACGCGACTCGAGGAGCAGCTGCACGAAGTCGTCCGCCTGCAGAGCCTCATCACCGAGACCCGCGAGGCGTTGACCCGCTGCCAGGCCCGAGCGGAATTCCTGAGCGAACAGGCGTTCCGAAGAGGCGAGCATGACTGACCAGGAGCGCCTCGACATTCAGCGGCCAGACATCGCGCAGACGCTGCAGGCCGGCACGGCGGCCACCAACGTACTCGGGCGCGACCTGGACAAGAAGGCCGACCGGTCCACTGTGTGGATCGCCGCCACCGTGGCCGCCCTGATTTCCTCGGCCGTGTCCATCGCCATCGCCGTGCCCGGTGCCATTCAGGGCGCCAAGCAGGCCGCCGTCGCCGACACGATCGCCAGTCAGCAGGCGGAGAACCGGGAGCGCGCAGACGCCGCCTACGAGACCGCCGTGGCCGCGAACGAAGAGCTGAAGCGGCGCGGGCAGCCCCAGGTGGCAGTTCCGGAGCCGGACGGCCGTGGTGACGACCTGGACACGTTCATCCCGGCGGCCGTGGCCGGCGTGCTCGCCGCGCTGCCCGAGCACGTACGTCAGCCGACCGCTGACGAGATCGCCTCCACCGTGATCGCCTACATGCGCGCCAACCCCGTGCCCGGTGTCACGCCTCAGCAGGTGGCCGAGGCGACTGGCCAGTGGCTGCGCGAGAACCCCCCGCCGCCTGGTCCTGCCGGCCAGGATGGTCAGGACGGTCAGGACGGAGTCGACGGCAAGAACGGGGCGGACGCGCCGCCACCCACCGATGAACAGGTCCGCGCGGCCGTGGATGGCATCCTGGCCGAGAACCCGGACATCCTGTGCGCCGCCACCGGCGGCTCGTGGCAGCTGCTCGACAACGTGGTGCGTGATTCCACGCCCAACGACTTCGTGGAGCAGGACGCTACGACCATCACCATCTGGGCCTGCGTGCCCGCCGAAGGAGAGGAACCCGAATGACCCACACCAACCCGTCCCCCGTGCGCGACTGGGGCGTGAGCTGGATTCGCACCGTCGTGCCGGTCGCCTGGGGCGCCGTCGTGGCGTTCCTGCTGTCCCGCGTGCCTGAGCTGCACGAGGCGCTCGTGAACCCGGCCGTCACGATGGCCGTCACCGGCGCCGTGGTGGCTGCCTGGTACACGCTGTTCAGGTGGCTGGAGCCCAAGCTGCCGGCGTGGCTGACCGCGTTCGTGCTGGGCTCGAACCGGACGCCCACCTACGTGGAGGGCTCCGTGGTGTCGAGCACGGCGACGCCGACGATTCCCCGCCAGCCGGAAGCCAGGTAGGATCGGCTTCGGGTATCGGGTGTACCTTTCGGATCGCCTCCACCGCTAGGGCTGCGGTGGAGGCGATCCCTGTTTGATCAGTCGAGCACCGGCCAGTCGGTGGCGACCTTGCGCGCTGCGGCCAGCTCCTCCGTGACGATGTCGCGCTGGTCCAGCCGCATCTCCTCCCAGTGACCGAGGGTGCGCATGGGGATCACGGTGCCGGTGGCGGCCATGTGCTGCTGGATGGCGACCAGCTGGCAGTCGATCTCCATGGCGTCGCGGAGGATCTCGCGCTGCTCGGTGGCGGTGAAGGTGATCATTTCGGGGTCCTTCCCTAGCGGGTTGTTCCTGGTCTGAAAACGACTGTACCCCCTGAGTCGACGGGTTGTCAACTCAGGGGGTACAGGATCTCAGTGGTTGCGCTCGGCGTAGCGGTACTGCGCGTCCATCTCGGCCCGGTGCTGGGCGTTGATGACCTCTGCCTCTTCGCGTGCGTCGGCGTCCGCGTAGCCCAGGGCGTGCGCGTAGGCGTCCTCGAACTGGATGACGCCTCGGCGGGCCTCCATGTCCTCCTGCTCGCGGGCATCCCAGTAGCCGGCGTTCTCGTAGTGGCGCTCGATCGCCATCTCCGCGTACTGCTCGGCTGCGATCTGGGCGGCCCACTCCGCGTCCTGGTACTCCTGGCACAGCTCGATCTCGGTGACCGAGAGGTGCGCGCAGTCCTCGCCGTGGTAGCCGTCGTGCACGAGGGGCGTGTTGGTGAGCAGCATTGTGGTCCTTCTCTCTGGAGTTGTTCCTGCTGTGAGAACCACAATACCCCCTGCCGCCCGGGGGGTCAAGCCCTACTCGCCGTCGCCAGGGAATCCGATCACCATCTGGCCAGCCTCCAGCACACCCAGGGCCGCCCGCCCGCGCTCCGTCACCCGCCAGCGCTGGCACTGGAGACCGGAGGTCGGGTGCTTCGTGGTCAGCGGCTTGCCCTCCCCGTCGCAGGCAGGCTCGATGTAGCCGGCCCGCAGCAACTCCACCCGACGGGGGCGCTGGGAGTTTGCTCCAATCCACAGGTCCCGCTGAAGCTCGAAGTCGGCCAGCTCGGGCACGCGGTGCAGGTAGCGGAGAAGCTCGTGACGCTGGGAGCCCGATCGAGTCTTGATGGCCCGTGCCGCCGCCTGGCTGGTCTCAGGCGCCCCGCTCCGGGCCAGACCCTCCCTCGGGTTGGTGATGTCCTTCCCGAAGGCGGAGAGGAGATCCTGGACCGTCTCGACCTCGTGGCGCACCGCGCGCACGGCCCGGTACAGGTCATCGGCGCTGTGCTCGCGGTTGAGCACGCCGAGCAGCTCCGTGGCCCGCTCGGCGGCCTTCTGAGCGAGGGTGATGGTATCGGGCATACCGGTCACCGCCCCGTGTCCGGGAAGCCGTTCAGCGCCCACTCGTCGTTGGACATGCCAGCGGGAGGCCCGTCCAGCTCGCCGGCCATGGTCTTCTCCTGGTTGCGCATGCTGGCCTCCAGCTGCTCGCGGTTCATGCCGAGGGCTGCCGCCACGTCGTCCAGGTTGACCAGCTCGGGCGTGGCCGTGTCGGGGGCCTGGCCGGTGAGCTTGCGCTGCTCGGCCTCCAGCGTCTGGAAGGTGCGGCACGGCCACGCCTCGCCGTCGTGCCCGCACCGTCCGGCGTGCCGCTCGGACACGAGCAGGAAGTGCGCGTTCCCGTCGGCGTCCAGGTTGTCGGGCGTCAGTGCCAGGAGCTGCTCGCGCGCCTCGCCCTCGAGGGGCAGCTGGGCCGGATCGTGGGTGGCGCCCTCGGTGAACCGCGCCATGTCGGCCTTGTTCTCGGTGGCCGGGTCCGCGTTCATCGTGAACACCGGCTCGTCCGGGTCGTAGTTCACGGGCAGGCCCGAGTCCTCGTCCGGTGGGCTGCTGGTCATCAGTTCGTCTTCCTCTCGACCTTCACGCCGTTGTAGGTGGTCTTCGTGGTGATGGCCGCCGCGACGATGGACGCGGCGCGGTCCTCGCCGTTGCGCGCGAGATCCTTAGCGTAGGCGCGGACCTTGCTGACCTGGGGCTCGAACTTGCCCAGCTGGCCCACGTTGCTCAGGGCGTCCACGATCGCCTCGGCCACCGCGACCCCCACGGCGGCACCCTGCTGGGCCGTGCCGTTGTTCTCACCCACGGCCGCGTTCATCACGGCGTCCGCGTGCTGCTCGGCGAACATGCTGGCGAACGCCGGCAGCAACATGTCCGCGTTGATCGTGTGCTCCCGCGTGGTGTCCAGCGAGATGCGGATATCGCCGTCGCGGTCGGGCACCGTCAGACCCTCGGTCGGGACGCCGTCCTGCTCACCCACCGCGTCCGCCAGAACCTCCTCGACCAGCAGCTTGATGTAGCCACGCACCGCCTTGAACGCGCGCTCGTAGTCGCCGAGCTTCTCCGACACCTCCTGCATGTAGCGCTGCATGCGGAAGGTGTCGGCCGGCGAGAGCACGCCGCCGGTGACCTCCACAGCGGACCGCATCTCGGCAATGGTCCGCTCCACCTCGGCGCGCACCGCAGCGGCCACTCGGCCCGGGTCGGCCGCCGAGAGCACCTCCTGGGCGTCCTTGTCGATGATGCGGAATCCGGCTTCTTCGATCTTGACGGGAACGTTTTCGGTCATCGGGTGAGCGCCCTTCGCATGTCGTGGCTCGCGTGGTCGAGGATCTCGGCCACGTCGGGAAAGTGGTCGGCCAGCTCGTCGGCCAGATCGGCGAGCGCCTCGGCCCGGATGTGCGGGGTAGCTACCGCCAGGATGAGCGTGACGTGCTCGATGGTCTCGTCCAGGCACTCTCCGCCGAACTTGGCAACGAACGCGTTGAGTGCCGGCATCCAGCCGGGCACCTGCACTACCGGCACGGTGTACTCGGTCACGGGCTGCGCTCCTGGTGGTAGACGTGGTGATGCAGGCGTGCGCTGTTGTGGGCGCGCATCCAGGCGCTGGGACGCCGGCCAGGTCGGATGTGATCGGTCCAGCAGGTGAACGGGTGGAAGCCTCGGGCTGCGGGGTGGTCGCTGCACGTCCACCGGACGCCGCGCTTCCGCGACTCGGTGACGTGCAGCGCAACCCGGATGCTCATCGCCGCACCCGACCTTTCACGTAGCCCACCAGGAAGCCGACGAGGCCGCCGCCGAGCGCCCAGGCGATCAGGTCCAGGTGGAGGTTCACGAAGAACATCAGTCCGCCTCGATGTGGATCAGCATGCACGCCGTGGCGTAGGTGGCCCGCCGGTAGACCGTCCGGCAGAACTCGCACGTGCGTGCCGTGCGCGCCCGCAGGGTCATGGTCGCGATCTCGGAGCCCGTGGCCCGCTTGCCGGCCATCAGCCGGGGCATCGGTCGCGCCGCCACGGTCAGCACCCCAGCTCTTGCAGGTACTCGTAGAGCGCCACGCGCATCCCGGTGGCCTTCAGGAACCGATCTTCGGCGCCCGAGTGAAACGCCAGTGCCGCCGTCAGCTCGATGTTCGCCAGGAGCTGACGCACGTGGCCGGCGTCCATCACGCCAAGGTCGAGCAGGACGCGCGCCGCGCGCTCGCCGTCGCGGTACCGGGGGTGGCCGGTGTCGATGGCGCTCACGGTGCAACCGTCTCGATCGTCACCGGGTAGTCGGAGTCAGCGTCTCGCGCGACCAGGCGCAGCAGGCAGGACACGTCACCATCGACCAGCACGTCCTCGCCCTGGTGGGTTCGGTAGTACGCCTGGGCGTTGATCACCCTGTCCAGCGCCGAGCAGTGCAGACAGGGCAGGCCCTCGTTATCCAGGCTCGTGACCCACGTGTGGCGGATCTGGCGCGCGAGGACGGTGGACGCCCCGGCGCTCATGGCCATGCCCATGAGCAGCTGCTCAATTGCGTTGCTCGCGTCGGCCTTGATGGTGATGATGGCCCGTCCGGTGGTGGGCATTGGGTCCTCCTGATTGTCGTTCCCGTTGCCCACCACCTTACCCCCTACGAAGTGGGGGTGTCAAACGCCTTGGAGAACGGGTCTTCCGGCTGGGCCACCGACCGCACCAGCGCCGAGAAGCCCTCCTGGAAGTGCGTACGGGCCACGGACACCCACCGCTTGTCGCTCTCCGCCAGGTTGGCGACGTGTGCCCACACGTCGGCCAGCAGCTCCTCCTCCGCCTTGATGGTGTTGATCAGCGCCACCTCTTCGGGCGTCAGGTCGCGGTAGCCGCGCACACCCTGGCTGGTTGGGCTCGGGCCGTAGCGGACGGCGTCCTGCTCGGCGGTCTCGATCGGGTCCGTCATGACCTTCTCCTCGATCAGTGTCGGCGGCCAGGTGGCCATGCTGTAGACGCCGGCCACCGGTGCGGTCCAGCGGCCGTGCTCCTGCCCGAATCCCCGGCACATCTCGATCGTCAGGGGCTCAGTGAGGGTCAAGGTTGGGTGCAGGTCTGGTGACCCGGCCGGCTCGGTGGGCGCGGTGGCGGCCAGCTTGATCGGCTGGCCGCCACCCATCGTCACCGCGCCGCGCCTAGAACGGCGGCTCATCGGAGAATCCGCTGCCGGCCGGGGGCGGGGGCGCCGAGCCCCACGGGTCGTTCGCCGGTGCGCCCTGGCCGTCGGTCCATCCGGTGCCGGACGCCTGGCCCCCACCGGAGCGCGCCACCTTGTTGACCTTGGCCGTGGCGTACCGCAGAGATGGGCCGACCTCGTCCACCTCCAGTTCCATGACCGTGCGCTTCTCGCCCTCGCGGGTCTCGAAGCTGCGCTGCTTCAGGCGACCGGTCACGATCACCCGGGCGCCGCGCGTGAGGGACTCGGCGACGTTCTCGGCCGGCTGCCGCCACTGGTTGCAGCGCATGAACAGGGCGTCGCCGTCCTTCCACTCGCCGCTGTTCTTGTCGAACACGCGGGGGGTGGAAGCCACCGTGAAGTTGACGACGGCGGCACCCGACTGAGTGAACCGCAGCTCGGGGTCGGCGGTCAGGTTGCCCACCACGGTCATGATCGTCTCGCCGGCCATCAGTTCGCCTCCATCAGCTTGGCCAGGCATTCCGCGTACTCGCGCACCCGGTCGGGGTCGTCCTGCTCCTCGAGCTGCGTCCGGTACCAGTCGATCATCCGCTGGTCGTCGTATCCGAGCATCTCCTGGCGGAACCGGTCAAACGCGTCCGCCTCCTCGATGCAGTCCCAGTCCTCGTCCCGGAGCTTGTCCGCGATGGCCCGCACGAACGGGCGGATCAGGTCGTCGCTGGCTTCCTGGATCTCCGGTTCTCCTGCGGCCGGACCGGACAGTTCGGCGACCATCTTGTCCACGGCCGTGGTCGCCGCGTCCATGATCTCGGTTGCGCTGCACCAGCCCATCAGTCGCGGCCCTCGGCTTCGCGGGCAGCCTTCCGCAGGTTCTCGGAGATGCTGTCCTGCATGCGCTTGACCAGAGCGGCCAGGCCGGTGGAGTCGAACAGCGGGGGCTGTCCGGGCGCCTGCTCGTACTCGACCTCCTCGTGCACGATGCGCTCGACCTCCGCGCGCAAACGGATGCCAGCCCGGACGGCGATCATCAGCGCCGCCGTGAGCTGAACGGCCTGAGTCAGCCGCTGAACCTTGGTGATCTCCTGCATGGTGGTCCCTACTTCTTGATGTGGTGGAGGGCCTGGCGCAACGCCTCGGAGTTGACGCCCAGCTCCTTCAGGGTGGTGGTCGTGACGATCTCCTCGTCCAGGACGGCGAGCACGCCGGCCAGCTGGGCGAGCGAGCCGGGCGGGGCGTAGTCGTGCACCGGTGCCCGGAAGGAGAAGACCTGAACGCGGTCATTGAACCCGCCGGACTCGTAGGGCAGGTCTTCGCGAAGGATCGGCTTGCCGGCCCTGGCCTTGCGGCCGATGGCGAGCGCGGCCAGGCGCCAGCTCTCGCCGTGCGTCTCGACCCACTTACGTGCCGCGTTGTCGTGCTCGGCGATCTTGCGCGCCTGGGTGTCCTCCCACTCCGATCGGTGGGAGGCGAGCGCGACGGTCACCGCCTCGGCCAGCTGCTGGCGGTTGAACTTGGGCATGGTGTTCCTCTCGGATATCGGGTGCGGATGATCTATCGGGGTGGTGCTCCCTGCGAGCCACCGGCCTGGTAGGCGGCGCCCACCGAGCGCGCGGTGGACTGGTAACCGCTCAACACGGCACGGAGGTTGTGCATGGTGGCCTTCGCCGCCTTCGCCAAGAACTCGGCCTGAATGAGCGTCTCGTGCAGCTGCTCGCACTGCACCATGGCGTCGGCCTTCCGGCGGTCGGCCGAACCCTCCGTGCTGGCGTTCAGCGCCCGCCAGTAGGCCCGTTCGAAGGCGGTCTTCGCGTCGTACTCGCCGCGCACCGTCTCGCGTTCGAACAGGGCGCCGGTCTCGAGTCGGGCGAGCACGTCGAGGATGTGCCGCTCCACGTCCACCGGCGAGTACACCTCGCTCGGGTCGATCAGAGCCAGGGTCGAGTCGATCGGGTCGCGCGCCTCGTAGGTGAGCGTGCCGCCCTTCGACGCGATCGGCGTGCCGACCGCCTGGCCGTGGACCGCCTCCTGCAGGCCGTCCGGCATCTCGGCGAACTCACCGCAGCCACACACCACGGCGCCCGAGTCCGGCTCGTACCGAGCGCGGTCGGACCACTGGCATGGAAGGTGTCCGATCTCCTGCAGCACCAGGAAGCATCGGGCCTTGAGCTGCTCGGCGTAGCTCTCGGCGTCCATCAGAAGCTCGACCCGGCGGCCAGGGTGGCGCGAGCCGACTCGGCGTACGCCTTCACCGGGGCCGGTCCGTCGCCGGTGTCCACCGGGATATCCAGGAGCCCCTCCTGCTGGGCCTGCGCCACGATCGCAGCCAGCACCTCGGAGCGGCGCTCGACGGGATGCCGGTGCAGGTTCTGCAGGGCGGTCACCGCGTCCCGTGCGCGCTCGGTCATCGGCTTACGTGGGGGCTGGCTCTCCTGGGAGGGCTGCCGCGCAGGCGGCTGGGAGGGCTGCTGCGGTGCGCGCGAGACCTGCGGCTGCTCGGCGTCGGCATCCGGCACAGCGCCAGAGACGGGGATCATGAGGGCGTGCAGCAGGCCGTACTTCAGGGCCATGGCCGCCGCCTTACTGGTGGCCTTGTCGTCGGACGCGCGCCCCTCGCCCGCCATCTCGAAGTGCTGCTTCGAGCCGTCCACCGGGTCGATGAACGTGTAGCGCACCGTCAGCAGGACCGTGGTCCACAGGAGCGTGTTCCCCTCCTTGTTCCGGGCCTCGTCCCGATGCACCTCGCGGGCGGTGATCTCGGTCGTGTAGACCAGCCCGACCTCGCGCATAGCGTGCCCGATGGCATCCATGGCGTCGTCGATGCTGCGGTAGGAGTAGCGCGGACCGCTGTCGGTCTTGCGGTCCTTGCCGATCGAGCCGACCAGCCGCATCAGGTCGAGCACCTTCTGGTGGACGCCACCCACATCGGCGACCAGGGTGTGCTCGAGCACCGGGCGCACGTTGTGGCCGAGCCCCTCCAGTGCGGTGACCCGGTCGCCCAGGTCCGCGACATACTGCGGATCGACGCCGGCCACCGGGTTGGCGAGCTTCAGGCCCTGCGCCAGCGCGGCCTCGGCCTTCGCCGCCTTCTGCTCGGCGGCCTCGAGACGGGCCATCAGCTGTGACAGCTGGCCCTTCACCATGTCGGCCACCAGGTCGTGCTGGGCGTCCTCGGCCATGGTCTCGCCGGCCGGGTCGCCCTCGGTGTGCTTCTCCAGCTCCCTGATGCGCGTGCGGTGCTCGTCCAGGCGTCGGTTCACGCCGCCCTGGTAGCCGCCCATCTCCTCGCGGAACGGCTGGAGAGCCTCGTGGATGCGGTTGTCCACGCCGTCGCGCAGCAGGGACAGCTCGCGCATCGTCTCGTCGCGCAGCTCGCCGTGCGCGGTCTCGCGGTCGGTCAGCTCTCGGCGAACCTGGGCGATCTCGTCGCCCCAACTGATGCCGTCGGACTGGGCGACATCACCCCGGGAGCGCTGGTCCAGCTCAGTGAACTTCTCCGAGAGGCCCTCGAACAGGCCAATGGCGTTGTCCGCCTCGGTACGCGCGCCCTCGGCGACGCTCATGGCCGCCTCGGCGACCTGCATGGCGGTGCGGCGCGGCTGGTTGGCCGGGGGCTGGTCGGCCTGCTGCGCCTCGTCGGGGGTGTCGGGCATCGGGTGTTCCTTCCTCAGAACTTGCCGGTACGGGCGAACTTCTCCAGGCCATCCTGGACCACGGCACTGACAGAACCGCCGGCCGAGTGGATGGCGTCTCGGATCTTGTCGTAGTGCGTGCGGGACATGCTGAAGCGGAACGTCTTCATGTGTTCGGCCGCGTGCTTGCGCAGCGTGGGACGGTCCGGGTTCTCGAAGGTCTCGGGGCACAGCTCGCACCGGGCGAGCGTGCTGCCGTCCTCCCGGCGGATCATGGTGATGGTGTCGGGTCGTCGCGGTGCGGCACCCTTGATGGCCGCCGGTGTGGGTTCCCACTCGATGAGTGCGGCCCGGCCGATGTCGGTCATGTTGGTGCGGGCCACACCCCACTCGCGAGCTTCGGCCTTGCGGACGTGCTTGAGTCGCTGGTGTGCCGCGTTGTAGACGGCGGCCAGCACTTCCATGTCCACGGTCTTGATTTTGGTCTGGGTGGTCACGGGTTCACCTCCTTTGATCTACACTCTACCCATGTCCGTCAGGGGTCCGCAACCATAGGGGGTAGTGATGTCGACCATGAGCAAGGCCCGTGCTGTCATCTGGGAACGCTGCGGCGGACTCTGCGAGATCACCGGCGTGGCGCTCGACTACGAGACGTTCGATGCCCACCACCGCCGGAACAAGGGCATGGGCGGCACGAGCCGACTTGACCGGGACTCCGTGGAGAACCTGCTAGCGCTGGACCCGATCATCCACAACGGCGCGGCGCACTCAGTGCACCAGGACTCGCCGTGGTCGCGCCCGCGTGGCTACCTGCTGTCCACCAGCGTGACCCATCCGGGCATGCACCCGGTGCTCCTGCGGGAGCGGTACTGGGTACTGCTCGGCGCAGACGGCCAGTACCACCCGCTGCCCGGCGGGCACGTGCCCGCGAGGTGCTAGCATCCTGATCAACAAACGAAAAGACCCCGGCTTATGGCCTGCCAGCCACCGGGGTCTCAACGCTTAGGAAGTAGACACATGGTAGCACCCCTGTCTGTCGTCGGCATCGCCCGGTATCACCGGCCCGCCGAGTCGTACACCACCCTGCGGAACGACTTCGTTCGTGACGCCCGCGTCAGTCTCCGGGCCTTCCGCGTCGGGGCCTACGTCCTCTCGCACGCCGATGGCTTCATCCAGACTCAGGCCCAGATCGCCCGCGCGGTCGGCCTCTCCGTCACCACCGTGCGCGCCGCCCTCGAGGATCTCCGCCGCGACCGGCACCTGGTCAGCCGCCGCATCCGCGAGCGCGGCCAGTGGGTCGGCACCGCCTACGCGGTGAGTGATGTCCCGTTCACCGATGAGGAGCTGGCGCTGCTCTGCCCACCAGGCGCAGAATCCGAGTGTTCGGAATCTGAGCACGCAGGATCTGTGCCACCTAAGAAGACCACTCCCGTAAGGGAGACCATGAAGGACAAGAAGACCAACCCTCCGGGGGACCAGGCTCCGCCCGGTTCGCCCGAAGCCCAGGAGGAACCCATGCCCAGGACCACGGCGGACTCCGAGCCCGCCCTGTTCGATCTACCGGCCGACAGTGAGGTGCTCGAGAGTCACGGGCGGCAGGGAGGGAAGAGCGCCACACAGTGCGTCGTCGCCGCGTTTGTCGACAGCCACCGCCAGCAGCACGGCGTCGACCCGACCCGCTCGGAGATCGGCCGCGTGGCCCGCGACGTGAAGCGCCTCATCGGCAACCCGAGCACCGAGGAGCAGTTGCTGCAGGCGGCCACCGCCATGGGCAAGACGCCGTTCGCGAACATCGCCGTCCAGCTGAAGAAGACCCGCCACCCGGTGGCCCAGATGCACAAGCAGCAGCGCCACGGCGCCGATGTGTGGGAGGAGGGGGCCGCCGAGATCGAGCGTCGGGCCGCTCTCCGGGCTGCCGAAGACCCGGCTGTCGCCGCCTGGCTCGCCGGTGAGGCGGTCTCCGCATGACCGTCACGGTTGACACCCCCGACAGCAAGGGGGAGGATTGGACCATGGACAACAGCGAGCGCCTCCGTGCCGAGGTTGCGCGCCGTGCCGAGAGGGACGCCGCGCGCCCCCAGCCCCAGGCCGACAACGTGACCGACCTCGTGCTGCGCATCGCCGCCAAGCACGGTGTCGACCCGACCAACCTTCGTCCGGCCACGGACGCCGAGATGGCCGCGAAGGAGCAGGAGATCCACCGGGAGCGCATCGAGCGCCAGGCCGAGATCCTGGTCAGCCGCCTGCCCATCCAGTACCAGCGCGCCGTGATGCCGCGCACCGCTTTCGGCCTTGAGGCCATGGAGTGGTTGAAGGGCTACCGCAGCGGCCAGCGCGGGGGGCTCGTCCTCCTTGGCCCCACCGGCACCGGCAAGACCTGGGTGGCCGCTGCCCTGGCGCGACTGCTGCTCACCGAAGACACGGTGCCCGTGACGTTCATCGCCGTGCCCGACTTCCTCGAGGCCCTGCGGCCGTCCAGCCGTACGCCCGGCGTCGACCCGGACATGATGCAGTACGCCCTCGCTCCGCTGCTCGTGCTGGACGACCTGGGCGCCGAAGGCCCGCTGTCCGCCTGGGGCGAAGAGCAGCTGTGGCGCCTCGCGAACGAGCGCAACCACAACAACCGCCCCACGATCGTCACCAGCAACATGACCGGTCCCGAGATCCGCGAGCGCTACAACGACCGGATTGTGGAGCGGCTGTTCGCCGGCTCGACGCTCATCACCCTGTCGGGCGGTTCGCTCCGCCCGATGCCGTTCTGAGGAAGGCACACCCGATGCCCGACCACGCCAAGCCCTCCATGCTCAAGGACGCCTACTACTGGGCGCGTGCCTACGCCGGCCACCTGCGGGACGAGACCGCCGGCGCCTGGCGCCGCGCCTGGTGGTCGGAGGTCGTCATGCTGGCCGCGTTCGCCCTGCTGTTCGCCGCCACCGCCGCCACCGCGTTCGTCACGGACTCGCCGTGGGACTGGGCGGTGCTGATCACTGAGGCCCTGTTCGTCGGCGCCCTGCTGCGCTGGCTGCACGACCTCGGCCGCGACCGCGAATACACCCAGCGCCTGCTGGCCACCGAACCCACCGGGGCACCGCGCATCGCGAACGTCCGATGCTCCGAAGGCCGCGAGCACCGGTTCATCTACGGCCCGAGCGGCTGGCAGGAAGCCGGCCCGTCCGTTCGATCGATGGTGGAGGAGCTGACGTGACCCACGAGCACCTCGCGAACAGCGAGCACAGCCACGGACCCGAGGGAGACGACCGGCTGCCGGACGCGCGCAGCATCGCCACCTTCGCCGACCCGAGCAGCACCGACGCGCCGCCGCTGCTGGCGGACCTGGACGACGACGCCCCGTGGCCCGAGCACATGGGGAGCGTCTGAAATGTCCCTCCTCGTCCTTCAGCAGGGGCACTGCTATCGCAACACCGGCGCCACCGGCACCACCGGAGAGCAGCAGTTCGCGACGTGGGTGGGCGACGCCGCAGTGCGGCACATCGACGGCCGCAACGGCTGGACCGTGCGCCGCATCCTGGCCGACGCCCCCGCCAGCCAGTACCGAGGGGACGCGTTCGTCGCCATCCACTGTGACGGCTCGATTCACCCGACCGCACGGGGCGCCAGCATCGGCTACCGCACCCCCGAGGGGCAGGCGTTCGGCCAGGCGTGGAAGGCCGCCTACTCCCGGCGCGACTGGCCCAGCTTCAGGGCCGACAACTACACGTCAGCGCTCGCCGGCTACTACGGCACCGGCACGGCCAGAGCGCAGGGCAACCGGGCCGCGTTCATCCTCGAAGCCGGGTTCCTCACGAGCCCCGCCGACCGCGCACTGCTGCACGGACCCGGTGGTGCCGACCGGGTCGCCCTCGCCCTGGCCGACGCCATGGGTATCAAGCAGCCCACGCCCCCGACCGAGCCCGACCCCATGGAGGACGACATGATCAAGCTGATGCGCGGAGACAGCCGCACGATTGCCCCCGGCTCGCAGACGAGCGCTCGGCCGCAGGGGGTGGCGTATGGCGACCACGTGTTCCTGGTCAAGGCCGACCCCACCATGGAGGGGACTGTGACCCGCAGCTACGTGCCGTGGGGCAACCTGTACCACGTGCTGGTCGGCATGCTCGGCATCCCGGTCGTGATCTCGCAGGCCGCCATCGACTCCGTGCCGTGGCCGAACGCCGAGCAGGAGGCGCCCGCCTACTTGAAGGCGAAGTGAGCGACTGGGCGCACCGGCCCATCTGGCACCTGACGTTGCCCTGGGAGCGCCCCCTGCTGATGGCCAACGACAGCACCGCGCTGCGCGGCCAGATGCGGACTAAGGCCGCCGTCCGCGACGACACGGCCATGATCGCCCGGCAGCTGAAGCTCCCGCCGATCGCCGTGCCGGTCGTGGCGGTGCTGTCCTGGTACCACCGCACCCGGCGGGCCATCGACTCCGACAACATCGCGCCCACACTGAAGCGCTGCCTAGACGGGTTGCAACTCGCCGGGGTTCTGGAAAACGACTCGGGCCATCACGTTCTGTTAACGGCTCAACGGTGCATCCCCAAGGATCTCGACCCCTTTCTGGGTGGTCGCCCCCGCGTTGTCCTGTCCCTCTACGACGCCAGCGACTTCCTGCTGCCGCACCCCGAGCCGTCACCTAGCGCCACACTCACCGCCGCGTCGCGACTCTAACCCCAACTCCCGTGGGGTAATCTGATCAAGTCAGGTTGACACGGTCACCACGGGAGGAGTAGCGGCATGACGGACACGAGGAAGAACCCTCCCCGGGACGGCCGACCGACCTGCACCGCGAAGAAGCGGAGCACTGGCACCCGCTGCCAGAACACCCCGCCGCGCAACTTCACCGTCTGCCGGCTCCACGGCGGTGCGTCACCGGCGGCCAAGAACAAGGCCGCCGAGCGCGAGCTGGAAGAGAAGGCCCGCAACGCCGTGGCCAAGCTCAACATCGTCCCCGTAGGCGACCCGCTCACCGCATTGAGTCAGCTGGCCGGCGAAGCCGTCGCCTGGAAGGACTTCCTGTACGAGAAGGTGGCCGAGCTGAAGGGCAGCCACCGATACCAGAGCGACATCGGTACCGAGCAGCTGCGCGCCGAACTCGTGCTCTACGAGCGCGCCCTGGACCGATGCGTCGCCACCCTCGGCGTGATCGCCAAGTTGAACATCGACGAGCGGCTGGCCGCCATCGAAGAGCGCCAGGCCAAGATGATCGAAGAGGGCCTGTTCGCCGCGTTCGAAGAGGCCGGGCTGACCATGAAGGACGCCGACACCAAGGAGCGCATCGCCCGCAGCTTCAGTCGCCACCTGTCGCTCGTGGGCTGACCGCGTGCCGCTCGCCGCCCTCGCCGATCGCATCCTGGACCGGAGCCGCCAGCGCATCCGGCCCGCGTTCCTGGCGCTGATCACCGACTGGCGCGAGTCCGACTGCCGCGACCCCGCCAAGTTCCCGACCCCTGGCCTGGCGCCCAACTGGCGTGGACCCGACCGCGCGTGCCACATCCACGGGGAGGACTGCCACCGCTGTCACTCGTGCTCGGCGTGCCGGCCCGAGCAGCGCGAGCCCTACGGCGACTGGGACGACTGGCTGTTCCTCGCCGGCCGTGGCTGCGGCAAGACCCGCTCGGCCGCCGAACTCGCGGCCGAGAAGCTCGCCACCGAATCCCGCTGGCGAGTGTGCATCCTGGCACCCACCTACGCCGACGCCCGAGACACCTGCGTGGAGGGCGAGTCCGGTCTGCTGGCCGTGTTCGACCGGTGGGGTTGGGTCGAGGGGCCGAAGCGCTCCGGGGGCGACTACACGTGGAACCGCTCACTGGGTGAGATCAAGATCCACTCGACCGGTTCGCGTGCCAAGCTGTTCAGCGCCGAGAAGCCCGCCCGCCTGCGAGGCCCGCAGCACCACTTCGCGTGGGTCGAGGAACTCGCGCAGGTTGCCCGCGACGCCCCCGACGCGTGGGACATGATGAAGTTCGGCCTGCGCCTCGGCCGGCACCCGCAGTGCGTGGCCACCACCACGCCCCTGCCGCTGCACCTGATCAAAGAACTGTTGGTCGATCCCCGGTGCATCACCAGCCGGGGCACCACCGACGACAACGCCGCCAACCTGCCCACCGTCACCCTGCGGGCACTGCACAAGAAGTACGACGGCACCCGGCTCGGCCGCCAGGAACTCGGCGGAGACCTCCTCGACGACATCCCCGGCGCCCTGTGGAAGCGGTCCTGGCTCGACCTCGAGCGCGTCCCGCTGCCCGAGGCCCTCGAGATCCCGGTGGAGATCCCGGACGGCGCCGACCCGGACGAGGCCGACCGCATCCGGCGCACCGCGCTCGTCTACCTGGCGCTCGCCATCCACGGCATCCAGCTGACCAAGATCGTGATCGGCATCGACCCGGCCGTGACCTCCGGAGAAGACGCCGACGAAACCGGCCTGATCGTGGTGGGCCTCGCCACCGACGGCCAGATGTACGTACTGGAAGACGCCTCCCTGCGGGAGACGCCGGCCATCGTCATGGACACGGTCATCGAGACCTACGACCGGTGGGGCGCCAACTCGGTCATCGTCGAGGTCAACAACGGTGGCGACTACATCCCCGGCATGCTCGACGCGCAGCTGGAGATCGCCGGCCGTCGCCCCGGCTCGATCGCCACCGACACCGTCCGCGCGAAGAAGGCCAAGCGGGTGCGCGCCGAGCCCGCGTCGGCCCTCTACGAGAAGCGCAACGTCCACCACGTCGGAGAGCACAAGATCCTCGAGGACCAGCTGTGCGTGTGGGAAGCCAGCAAGCCCGAGAGCCCCGACCGGCTCGACGCGCTCGTGTACGCCGTCCTCTACCTCGACGACCAGGGCAACGGAACCGAGATCCTGTCGGCCAGCGCCACCATCTCCCGGCATCAGGGCGGCCCCGCCCGCATGCAGATGCCCACCACGAGCGTGAGGTGACCGTGCACATCAACAGCAGCAGCCAGCCCCTGCCGCCCCGGCCCACGGGCCAGCGGGTGCGGGCCATCGCGCTGCAGGTCGAATCCCTGGATGGTGGCCGCCTGCGCCTGAGTACGCCGCACGCGCGTGGCTGGGCCGCCGTGGTGGCGACACCCCACCAGTTCGCCCGCGCGGTCCAGGAGGCGTTCGTGGAGGTCTCCTGCGCCTCCTACGCGCTCGCCCGGGGCGCGGCCTACGACCTGGACTCGATGACCACGCACGTGGCCGGCGACCCGCTGGCGGCCAGCCAGCAGCGCCGCGTCCGTACCGGCCGGACCACCCGCATCAAGTCGCATCCGCCCGAGGCGTGGACCAAGTTCGAGAATGGGAAGTGGCGTTCACCGGCCGGCAGGGTGTATCGCCCGGACACGAAGGCCGTGCAGAACGTGATCAAGAGGCGCACCGAAAAGGGCCTGCCCACCTGATTGACTCCCCAAGGGGTAGGGGGTACAGTGATACCGGAACACCCGAACCGGAAGGATCGACATGCCCAACCCCAACGCACACGTACAGGTGCAACTCACCGGAGATAACCAGCGCAAAAGGCTGGTCGTCAAGGAGATTGCCAGCGGTATCACCATGCTGGAAGTCACCCTGGACCCGAGCGCGTTCATGGAACTGATGTCCACCATGATCACCGGCTCCGTCGAGGGCGTGCCCGCGTGGATCGCCCCCGGCCTCGAGCGCGTCGGCAAGCACGTCGGCCGAGCCACGGTGAGCCTGAAGACGCACTGGTCGGGTGCCCCGACGGACCCCGAGCGCGAGCAGCTCCTGAACTCCTGGGCCGGTATGACACAGAAGCGCGTACGCGCCTACGACTACGGCATCAGTCGACACAACAACAACGCCACCAACGTCACATTCCGCGCCTGGCACGACAGTCCCGAGGCGGCCGACGCCTGGGCCGCTGAAGCGCGATTCATCCTGGCCGAGCTGCGCGGCACCGCACCCGGCAGCAACCCGGCATGAGCACCGCTGGCGTGATCGCCGAGCAGCTCGCACACGTCGGCCCGCAGCACCTGCGCACGTACTCGCTCGGCGTCCGGCTCATCCACGCCGGCTTCGCCGAGCACGAGCCGGCCGAGGGTCTGCGGATCTACGAGCGGCACAGCGGGGTGTTCTCCATCCAGGTGCGGCACGACACCGAGCGCGAGAAGGCCACTGCCTGGATTGCCTTCCGGGGCGAGCAGGTCATGAAGTACCGCCCGTGGTCGGTGCCGCTCGCCAGTGAGCGCGAGGTGGTCGCCGAGGTGCTCGGGTTCCTGCGTACCGTCGGCGGCCTCGCCGTCAACCTGGGGGACTGACCCATGCCGAAGCGCCGCATCGACGCCGACCGGACGCGCCGATTCCCGCACCTGACCTTCGCCATCCGCATGATCGAGAAGGCGCCGCCCATCGACAAGCCGCCGAAGAAGAAGGCAGGCAAACACCGGAAGAAGAAGTAGAGCCACCCGGACGCGCGAATGGCAACGGTAGCGCGTCCGGGTGTTCCATTTACAGGAGGAAAGAATGGCACAGGACAATCGCAAGAAAATGAAGGAATTGGTATCAACGATAAAGCGCCAGAAAGGATGGGAGGTGACAATGCGAAACGGACACTACCGAGTGAAGGCGCCGAGTGGTCAGCTGATATTTCTGCCCTCGACGCCCAGCGACATCCGCTCGATCAGCAACGCCCGTGCCGAGCTACGCCGGCACGGTGGCCAAGTTTGACACCCCACTCGGTAGGGGGTAAGGTCACTCCTGCAACCCCCACTCGGAAGGAACACCCGATGACAACGCCCGACGCCCTCGGCCGCTACTCACGCGTCGAGGACAACCTGTACGCCCAGGCACTCGCCATGGGCGACGCAGCCCGCGAGTCCCTGCGGAAGAACGACATGCCCGGAGCGGTCGCACGGTATGAGGCCGCCTGCACGCGCCTGCTGGCCGCCCGCGAGCTGGCGCAGGCCAACGTCCACATGGCGGGCCAGCTCGCCGACCAGGCGTACCGCGAGGCGGCCGACGCCGCGAAGGACTACCGGTGGCCGATCGACGGCCTGACCCGCGAGGAGTACACGCCCAGCCCATGGGCCAAGTGGAGTGTCGAAACCACCGACGGTGGCAACGGCGACGCCCGCGTCAGCCTCGGGCATTCCGTGCGCCGCGACGACCCCACGCCGATGCTGCTCACGGTCGAGACCGAGAGCGTGGACGGCGAGGTCGCCTCGGCCACCGCGCAGGTCACCCTCCCGCAGCTGCGCGCTCTGCTCGCCCTGGCCGAGCGGATCGACGCCGGCCTGGCCATCCCGTACGACACGGCCGGCAACTTCCAGGTGGCGTGATGGACGCGACGACCCTGGACCCGCAGGCGTGGCCGCTGGATGACACCGACCTGGAGCTGCCCACGATCGGCCTCGAGCTGGCCGAGGACGTTCACCGGTTCGTGTGCCTGGCCGACCTGGACACGGACGAGTGCGACGCCGCCTGCGCGTACTTCACCGGCCCGCACGGCTCCCCGGAGCCCGTCGTGCTGCTGGGCACGTCGGTGCCCGGGGAGATCGAGCTGGACCTGAACGTGGAGTACCCGAACGTCGAGGGCATGGACTGGACCGTTCACGAGCCCGAGGAGGATGGCCAGTGACCGACTCCGCGTACCAGACAATCCCACATGCCACCTGGACGAAGGTCGAGGGTCACGACCTGGAGGTGCTCCAGAACAGCGGGGGGACCGTCACCATCTACCTGAGTGCCGACGGGCCGGTGTTCCGTGCCGGCGACCCCGGCAACACCTGGTCAGTTCGAGCACGTCGCCAGAATGGCGACCCGATCGGGCACATCCACGTGTCGCCCGAGAGCATGCCCGAGATCGTGTACGTGTCCCGTGACGTGGTCATTCAGCTGTCGTCGGACGCCTACTCGGTGACCGGCGTCCGCGCCGCCTGGGAATCCCTCAGTGACCGCGACATCGCCATGGCCCTGTCGCTCGCCGAGCTGGCCGTGCGCCGCCTGCGAGACGAGCAGCTGCGCCGCGACCAGTTCGGCCGGTACGCCGCGCTACCCGAGGTGCGGAAAGCTGACGACTGATGGCCGCGCATCGGCGACGCCCCGAGACCTACGGCCGGCACCGACGGCAGCCGTACGCGCGCACCCGCCGTGCCGTGGTCTCCCTGGCGCTCGTGGCCGTTCTCGGCTTCCGTTCGTAGCCGTGGGCGCCGACGACGGCAAGACGCCCGAGCAGATACGCCAGGAGGCCGCCAGGCTGCTCGCCGAGTCCCTGGCGGCACGCGAGCGCGTCCGGCTCATCCGGCAGGCGCAGAAGCGACTACAGCGCCAGCGCGAGGCGGACGGCGAGAAGACCTGACTGACCCCCTTGACCCCGTAGACTCGGGGGTGCTACTATGGGATCTCACGGAACAACCGGAACCGGAAGGACCAGCATGCCGAACGTCCCCCTGTGGCCCGACACGCTCACCCTGAACAGCACCCGCAAGGGCCAGTGGCAGGTCAACATCCTGACGCGCGCCCCCGGCTGCGAGCACGTCGTGATGGCCAAGAGCCGCAACGCCGACCGCGACAAGGCCAAGCGCGACGCGCACGACACCCTCACGCGCAAGGTGCGCGGCCACCGCAACCACAAGGCGAAGAAGTGACCGCCCGGTGGCCGGCAACCGAGACCACCGCGTGGTACTCGGAGCGCAAGCAGCAGTGGAACGTCACCGCCCTGACCGAGCTGCCCTGCACACACCTGATCTCGGGCACCCGAAAGCACGCCGACAAGCAGACCGCCACCCGCATGGCCGAGCGCGTCGTGGCCGACAAGGTGCGCCGCCACCCCAAGCACAAGAACGGAAAGTGATCATGTTCGGCTCAGGTCCCAAGGTGTCGCGCGTCGGCCGCAGCGGCATCATCAAGTGGGAGATCAACTGCCCGGAGAAGGGCTGCAGCCACCGCGTCCGCGAGGACGACAAGGGCCGCGCCAAGCGCGAGTACGCCAGGCACGACAAGAACGTGCACGCCCCGAAGCGCCGCGCCGCCGCCAAAGCCGAGAAGACCCTGAGGGCAAAGCAGGCGAAGGAGCTGGCCGCAGCCGAGCGCAAGGCCGAGGTCGCCGCCGCACGCAAGGCCGGACGCAAGGCGAATGAGGCCGCCAAGGAGGCCGACGACAACCGGGGCTGGCGCACCAGCCGCCCCCGGTCCGGGCTGCACACGAAGGGCATCCCCGGGGTGCCGGACGGCCAGAACGTCAACGGCAAGGTGTACTACGCCCCCGACGAGAACGGCAAGCGCAAACCCGTCCCCTACCACGTGCTGAAGAAGCACGTCCAGGGCTGGGACGACTGAGAGGATCACCCATGCGGTACCCGTTTTGGCCGAACGTCCACTCCCACCTGGACGAGTCCGGCAAGGGCTGGAAAGCCACCCTGTCCACCGAGACCAAGTACGGCACCAAGGCCCAGGCCAGTGCCACCGGCTCGACCACGAAACAGGCCCTCGACCGGGCGCACACGAAGCTCGCCCGCGAGCACGGCCGCAAGCTGCGCGCCGACGAGAAGGCCATCACGAAGACCCTGAACGCGGCCAAGAAGCGGAAGCGCTCGTGACCGCGCGCTGGCCCAAGACCGACATCACCGAGGAGGGCGGGGACGGCGGGTGGATCGTCACCCACACCACCCGCACGCCCTACGGCGTCCAGCTCTCGGCGGTCGGCCGGCACGCCAAGCTCGGCCAGGCACGCAACAAGGCGCGACGCGCCATCAAAGCCGCCGTGAAAGCCCAGAACGCGGCCGACGAGGCGAAGGCCCGCAGACGCCTGGAGGGCAAGTGACCGCGCTCCGAGTGCGCCTGTCCATCGGCCTGCTGGTCGAGGAGATCGACGAACACGGCCACCAGGTCGCCGAGCCGGTCAACCGGGTGAAGACCAACGTCGCCCGGTTCAGCGACCAGGCGGACCTCGAGCAGTACCTGCCGGTCATGCTCGACCGGCTCGGTGACGAGATGCGCACCATGGCCGCCGTCCACCCGCGACGAGGCACCCCCGAGGAGCGCGCATCCGCCGCCCGGCGCAGCCTGCTGCACAGGCTCGCCCAAGCCCTGGACCTGCCGCCACACCTGCTCATCCGCGACCCGTACGAAGACCTCACCGACCCGGGCAGGCACTACCCCATCCGGGCCACCACCTGCCCCATCGACGGCCAGCCGCTCCGCTCCATGACCGCCCGCATGAACGCACCCAGCACCTACGAGCATGCCGACGGCACCACCCACGACGACCTGCTGAACACCATCTACACACCCCGAGAGGAACACCCATGACCCGCACGCGCATCGCCGCCATCCTCGCCGCCCTGGCCCTCACCCTCACGGCCTGCAACCTCGGACCCGAAGAGGGCGAAGTCAGCGAAGTGGAGCAGGAGATCGACACCACCGAACTGACCGTGTGGTGCGACGGCGAAGAGATCGACATCGACATCCCCCGCACCGACAAGTGGGAGGTGGGCGACATCTACGGCTGCCAGCGCCGCCCCGAAGACAAGCCCACCACCAGCAACTGACCCACACCCAGACCGCCCGGCCTGTCCCCGTCGCGAGCCTGGACAGGCCGGGCACCCCGTAGACCTCGAACTAACCGCCAACACCCGATGAAGGGGTTACACCCGATGGGCAAGCACGATCGCCAGTTCAACCGCAAGGTGGCCAAGGGCTCCCGGATGCGCTACGAGGAGATGATGGCGGAGGCCGCCGAGGAGCGGAAAGCCAAGGTCAAGGCCGAGAAGAAGCGGGTCGCCGAGGCCAAGAAACTGCAGAAGGCCGTCACGAAGAAGGCCAAGCAGGTGAAGCGGGAGGAGGCGCGGCTGAAGCGCATGGCGCGGAAGAACAAGAAGTAACGCTGCGTAGAGAAAAGTGCCGGTCTCCCACCGGCGGGAGACCGGCGAATGTAGCGGAGAGTGAGAAATGCCCTCGAAAACGGACATACCGCCCATCAATATCGAGACTGAGCACGACGAAGAGGGGCGCGGCGAGCTGAACGTCTACGCCGCCATCCAGCAGCCCGACGGCACACACGTCGCCGCCACTACCAGCTGCCCCCTCGACGCCACCCCCGGCAAGATCGCCGCCGCGCTGACCGCCACCACGGCCGGACTGGCAGCCGCAGTGAGCCCCGCCCTGGCCGACCAGATGGCCATGCGCATCGTCGACCCGGACGCTCCGCCCGTCACGCTGGGCAGCCCCGCCCCGGGCCTCACCGTCAGCATCCTCGACCAGTGGGCCACCGACCACCGCGCCATCCACGGGCCAACCCAAGCCCTCTGGGTAGGCGTCGGCCGGCACCCGCAGACCGGCGCCGCCATGCAGATCGACTACCACGCGGCCCGAGCCCTGCTCACCCTGGCAGGCGCGCTGTGATGCGCCTGCTCGGCTACATCGCCGTCATGGTCGCCACCCTGTGGGTCCTCGGGGTGATGCTCGACAAGCCGGACCCGATCCGCCCCGAGATCGGCGACCCCACCAGCGTGCCCTGGACTGGCCGCTACGCGAACTGCGAGGAAGCCACCATCACGGCAGGCCCCGGTCCGCACCGCGAAGGCACGGCCGGCTATGACCCGTTCCTGGACCCCGATGCCGATGGCATCTCCTGTGAGGAGTGAACGTGACCACGCTCGAACTGCTGGCGTGGGTGATCGGCTTCGGCAACCCGCTGGCCGCCACCCTCCACGGCCCCGCCCTGGCCCGCTGGCTCACCCGCACCAATCGTCACCACCTCGTCGAGCCCGCACAGGGCACCGCGTGGGCCGTCCTGTTCCTCACCCAGTGCACATTCCTGGCGTTCGGCATCATCAGCGCGCTGGGCGGATTCCGCTGGGCACAGGGCCTCATGATCCCCGTGGCGGCCATCAACTTCGTGGTGTGGTGGAAGTACCGGCCCAGCGCATCCACGCCCCTGCAGCGCTTCACGGCCGCCCTGAACGAGGCCAAGCGTGCCGGCGTCATCTGGGTGCAGCGCATCCCCAAAGGCGCGGCCGAGGTGTACGCCGACGACGGGAAGATGATCGGCTACGCCAACCAGATCCGCGTCACCCCACTGGGCGAGGACGGCAAGCCCATCGGCGACTACTGGACGGTGACCGGACGCGCCCAAGCGCTCGACACGAAGAGCCTCGCCGCCGGGGTCACGCTGAAGGCCGGCGACCTCGACGACCAGACGCCCGGCCTGGCCGACTTCCTGCGCGGCGAGCACCGGCAGCGCGCCGCCGAGGACTACCGGGCCGACCTGCGTCGCTGGCAGACCGACCCCGAACGAGACCGCCAGCAGTGCGACCAGCCCGTGCACAACCTGTCCGGCAGCGCCCCTGAGCGCTGCGCCGATGACCTCCACCACGAAGGGGAATGCAGCCCGTGAGTCAGCACCTGATCGGGATCTTCAACAGCGAGGCGGGCGGCCAGGTCGCCGAGTGCGGCCAGTGCGGCCAGAAGGTGAACCGATCCAGCCCCGGCAAGATCAAGAACTGGATGCGTACCCACTACGCCGCCCAGCACCCGGAGCACTCCATCCGGTTCGCCCGCTACACGTGGAACGCCTGATGGTCAAAGCCAACGACACCCGTGAGTGCCCGGTGTGCCACCGGTGGGTGCACATCGTGCTGATGGGTGGCACGAAGCTCGTGTGGGCGAGTCACAAGCCGGGCAGGGGGAAGCGTAAGAACTGCCCGACCAGCGGTGATCCGTACAAGGGCGTGTGATCCACATTGCGTAAGCGAACGGTTCAGCCCAGGGGTTGACACCCCCTACCGACGTGGGTAATGTTCCTCTTGTCCGGCCAGGCGCCCCGAGAAAATCGGGAAGCGGAGACCGAGACCACGGAACTTGACAACTCCATGAACTGCTGGCCGGCTCCCCAGACTGGACCCGGACGCGCTCCCCAAAGCATGACTTGTGACCACCGGGAGCCGGCCAGCGCACGACGTGACGACCTCACCCCCTCGGAGATCACAGTCCAGGGACCATAAAGCGAGGCGTACGTGAGCCGGGAAAGCGGACGGACAGGTGGCAGGTGCTCGCGGCTACCAGGCGCCACGTCGTGCACAGAATCCCTACGGGGTGTGGACAGACTGGCGGCCGAGAGGCCCGAAGCGGTGCACCGACCGGGGGATCGACGCCGGCTCTCTTGACCGGCCCCAGGGCTGCGACTGGGTTATCAACGCTGCTAGCACGGCGGGAGAGACGGGCCGCGAACCTGCCCTCACCGCCGAGGGGCGCAGTGTATGCGCGCACCCTGGGCCTAGTAGCCAGGCGTCGCAACCCTGGTGACCGGACCGGTAGTGGCCGAGTAGCGATCGGCTCGCCCCGACCTAACTTCCGCCCTGATCAGCGCCAGCCTTCACGGCTAGCTCCACTGGTCGGCTCGGACGGTTGCCCCGACCGACAGACGGGCCGTGGCCTTCGACGTGACAGAGGTCCGGTAGGGCGCCGGGCTACCAAATGCCCACCTCGACGCCCGTGGAGATCACCTCTTCGGGTGACCGTGAGACGGTCGAGGCCCGGCCGACCGATGTCCTGCGGCACATCCGTGGGCAGCAGCCGGGCACCTGGTGCGTTGGTCCAGCGGCACGGATTCCACTCTCTCAAAGTGGGGACACGGGTTCGACTCCCGTACGCACTGCGCCGAGTCAGCGAGGCGTAGCCGGCTCACATCCGGCGGTTGCTCGCCTCGCTGCCTCGCCTGCTCTCCCGCCCTACCTGCCGGGGCGTGGGTGATCGACAATGGCAGGGGCAGGCCACGATCCAACTCCCGGCGTCGGTGCGGACACGCCGGAAGACCGCCCGCACAGGTGGGCTCGTGGTCCATGCGGTAGCTGAATGGCTCAGCCGTGACGGCAGCTTCGTCGCTGGCCGTGCCCCGGCGGTAACCAACCCGTGGGGACATCTAACGATCATGATGCGGGGTTCGAGTCCCCGCCCGCGTGCGGTCTGGATACCGATGTACCGGGTTGGTCACGGTGAAGGTCCAGGTAACCTGAGGAGAGCGCCAGTGTGACCGCTGGACGGCCTCGGGACGGCGTAAAGGTGGGCGGCACCACCGTTCCGCGAGAAGCGGGAAGACCCCGGTTCGACTCCGGGTGCGCCACCTAGGGGAAGGTGGGGGTTCGAATCCCTCCCCGGTGGGTTCCATCAGGGACTGCCGGGATGGTGTAACTGGCAGCACATCCCCGCCTACTTCCCCGGCTTCGGCCGGACCCGCAGGGTGGAAGCCTGCACGCCGCCCTCGGATGCCTGGCCGTGCCGAGGGCGGCACCCAGCTTGCCCCCAAGACCTCGGGACGCCGAGCGAGGGGAAGTCGGTTGTAGAGACCCGCCACGCGGGAGGTAAGCCGGTTTAGCGGCCGGTGGCCCGACCGATGTGGAGATGGGGCTGCGCGACCCGGCCGAGACCGCCACCGTGGTGGGCTCGCATCCAGGGCACGCCGATACCGCACGGTCCGCCGTGGCAGGTCGGGTCTAGAGGTCCAAAACCGGCGGATCGGATGCGCCTTCTAAACTTCTGCTTGACCCCGTGGCGTCGGGGGTGTAGTGTTCTTCTTGTCAGGAACAACCCGAGGGAAGGACCGACCATGCAGGCCACCAGCTACGACCGGATCGCCCAGCTTCGCACCACCGTCCGCGAGGTGCGCGTGACCTTCGCCTACGGGCAGGGCAACACCGCGCCCATGCGGCTCTCCGTGGGCGACCTGGAGGCCATGCTGGCGGCCGGTGACATCACCCCGGACGCCGAGTGCGTGACCTGCGGCGAGCACGTCGCAGGCTGCCCGGACTGGGGCCACCTGCTGGTCGACTGGCCCGAGCGCACCTACGCCACCACCTGGGGCGGCCGGCTGACTGCCGAGCAGCTGGCCTGACAGCTTCTAGAGTTCGCCAGCACGCGGCGCGCGTGCAGCCTCAGGCCAAGGCCAAGGAGTGCCCTCCCTGCACGGAGGGCGGCGCCGCGAGAACCAAACGACCGCCCGCGCTGGCCGGGGTCAGGTCGGTATGCCAGGGGCCGGCGTCCTCTCGCCTGATGGGCGGGTTGGCGTCGGCCCCTGGTCACTCGAGAGGATGTGTCGTGCCCACACGTAAGCCCAAGATCAAGATCGGCTTCACTCGAGGCAACTACTGGGCGCCATGCCCGCGCTGCCCCAACTTCACCATCAGCCGGGACACCGTCCCGAAGCTGAAGTCTGCGATGACCGCTCACGGGTCCAGCTTCGCCCACGGCTGGGACAGCATCCGCTGGAAGGTGTAGGGGTTGACACCCCCGTACCGTAGGGGGTAGTGTCCTTCTTGTCAGCAGGGAACGACTTCACGAAGGACCCGACACATGAGCGCCACCCGCTTCACCGACTACGCCCGGACCACCACCGGCCGGGGCTACCACACCGTCAAGGCCGAAAAGACCTCCGACGGCTGGACCCTCACCCTGACCTACACGCCCCACACGGTCATCGCGCAGCCGCCCACCGGCGAGCAGCTCACCGGCACCGACTGGGCCGAGTTCATGGCCGCTCAGTCCACCGCCGTCGCCGTCCGCCGCACCGGCCGCCGGTTCATCACCTACCCGGATGGGAAGGCCGTGGAGGTCCGGCCGAGCGTCGTGGCCAGCGAGCTGGCGCGCGAACTGCTCGGCTCCGCCTGGACCGTGGTCGACCTGGGGCGCGGCTACCGCGTGGAGCTGTCCTGAGCCGGCTCGACCCGATCGAGAGGAACCGTCTATGCCCGAGAAGGCGCCCCGCGTGGGCCAGTGCCCGCACTGCCGCAAGAGGAAGGCGCTGCTGAACCGCAACTCGCCGCACCCGTACATGGGTCCGCACACGTGGAAGCCCCCGCAGGGCGGCCGTGAGCCGTGCCCCGGTGCCGGCAGGAAGCCGGTGGCGGGTACCGCCCAGTAGAGAGTTGATCACCAACCGAAGGGAACACCCGTGGCCCTGAGTCGCAGGAGCAAGCGCAAGATCGCCGGCTGGGTGGCCGGCGTGCTGGCCGCAGGGTTCGTCGCCCTGGGCGTCAGTGACGATGACGACGATGACGATCGGGATGACCGGCCCGGCGTCGTGTACGAGCAGGACGAAGACGACGACTGAAGTCACCCTGTACCCCCTGTTGACACCACCCTGTACCCCCTGTTGACACCCACGTCGGCAGGGGGTACAGTAGTTCTCACAGCAGGAACAACTCAACAGAGGAGAACCGAATGCGACCGATGATCAGCTACGGCGACGACAGCATCCGCGCCCGCTACATCGTGATGACCCGCAGCCAGGCCGGCACCACCACCCACCAGGTGTTCGACACCAAGACCGGCCAGGGAGTCGGCAAGACCTACAAGACGAAGGCCGGCGCCGAGAGGAAGGCCGCGAAGCTGAACGGCTGACCACCACCGAAGCCCCCGGGAATCCACCCGGGGGCTTCGGCATATCCCGGTGTTGACACCACCAACCGCAGGGGGTACAGTAGTGTCATCAGCAGGAACAACCCCCCGAGGGAAGGACCCGAAATGACCACCTTCGCCGTCAAGTACGCCCGAGGCAAGAACCACATCTCCGGTCTGGACGAGGTCGTCACCACCGGCCCCGACTCGCTCAACTACGCGAAGTCAGCCTGCGCCGCCCTCTCGAAGAGCAACTTCTGGTGCACCGGTCGCAGCTCCGAGACACTGGCCGTGATCCTCGAGTCGGCCCGGCTGCACGGTGGGGGCAAGGGCGTGTGCCTGAAGTGCGAGCGCTCGGCCCTGGCCCAGCTGGCGGCGCAGAAGGGTTGCCCCAACCCGTGGCACGCCAGCGCCCCCGCCCGGATGTCGATGGACTGCCCCGAATGCCCGGCTGACGTGTGCGACGTGTGCGAGGAGTCCGGCTGCCTCGAGACCTGCCACGACGCCGGGCAGGTCGGTTGCGAGTGCTGAACACGTACCCCCTGCCCCCGGTGTTGACACCCCGAGGGGCAGGGGGTACAGTTCGTCATGTCAGCAGGAACGACCTCCGGGAAGGACCCCCAAATGATCACGCTCACCGCCCCCGAGTACCTCGGCCGCTCCACCCACACCGGTCGCTGGACCCGCACCTTCAGCGCCAGCGCCCGGTACGCCGCCTCGGCATTCACCGCCGGCGAGCTGGCCACCATGCACGCCGGCGAGTTCGCCATCTGGGAGAGCGCCGGTCACATGCGCGACGGCCGCGAGCTGTTCTGCCTCTCTCGCTTCGTGCCGCAGGCGGATGGCTCCCTGGTCGGCTACGACGCGGACGGCCGCCGGATCATCGTCCACCCGGCCGAGCGCTCGCTGCGCATCCTCACCCGCTGATGGCAGCCAAGAGGGACCGCCTCGCTGCTCAGATGCGCGAGGCGGTCACCGCAGGCGAGTGGACCGCCGTGGGGCCGTCCACCATCCGTTGGACGCTCAGCGGCCGTCCCACGCCCGACTGGGTTACCTCTCGGCAGTGGCCTGCGCCCACGTTCGACGCGCACGTGTTCCTGACGCTGATCGGAAGCAAGGTCATCATGCGTGTGGACCGGGTGCCGTGGGTGGCGTCGCGCGACTCGGATGTGTCGATGAACAGGGCGTTCGAGGTGTTGGCGAATCCTGCCGAACTTCTGGCTTGACACCCCACGACGTGGGGGGTACAGTTCAGTTCATCAGGAACAACCCCCACCGGGAAGGACCACCACAATGACGATCACCCTCGAGGCCACCACCCCCACCTTCCACGCCCTCACCGGCGAGCAGGCCGTGGGCCGCACGCAGATCACGGTGCAGGCGGACTACGCGGGCACCATCACCAGCGTCAAGCGGGTGAACACCAACTACTGGTGCGTCACCACCCGCAGCGCGGTGGACGCCTTCCGCGCCCCTCGGCGTGGCGCCTCGGCCGCCATCTGGCTCAACGGTGAGGGTCGGTTCGTCGTCGACTACTACGGCGAAGGTGGCGAGTCGATCGAGGTCGACACCACCCGCACCCTGAAGGCCGCGATCGGCGTGGCCGCCTCCTCTACCGCCCGGCGCTGGGCCACCGGCTCCTACGCGCGCTGACCGACCGGGGCGCCCCACCGAGGGGGTGGGGCGCCCCTTGACCCGATACGGAAACCTGCATCCATGATCCGCAAGAAGGGCAAGCCCCGCGAGAACCGACCCGTGATCACCGTGCGCAAGGTCGCCGGCCAGTGGCGGGCCAAGTGCCCGAAGCCCTGCAGTCGGCAGTTCGACCACGCGCGCAGCGAGAACGCCCTGAGCGCCTGCGTGCAGCACGCCTACCGCGCGCACGGCTGGACCAAACACGAAGTGAAGTTCCACTGACCGGAGAGGACACCCGGACCGATGTCCGACATCCTGAGGCGCGAGCCGTGGCCGTTCGACTGGTCGCCACCGGCGAAGGCCCGCATGAGCGTGATCGAGGCGTTCGTGAACCTCGACGCGTTCACCGAGGGCCTACGGGGCGCCCTGGTCGCGCTGGCCGCCATGAAGCAGCTGGCCGAGCAGCTCGCCCCCGAGCCCTGCGACGACCCCGAGTGCGTGTCCTCCGGTCGAGCCGTCCTGTGCGACATCCACGGCGAGGAGTACGACCGTGCCGACCGATGAGCGCGCGTACGGCGCCCTGCACCCGTTGTGCCAGTCCGATGCCTCCCAGGCGTGGGAGTGCGCCCCCGGCGTGTTCGCCTGGCAGGTGGACCGCGACGTGGTCATCCAGGGCGACGACGGCGACGTTACGATCCCGGCCGACCGGCTCGCTCTCCTGGGCCGCGCCCTGCTGGCCGCGCACGTACAGAACGGGAGGAAGACGTGAAGCTGCTGTTGACCGTCGCGAAGTTCGTGGCGGTCGGCGTGCTCGCCGTGATCCTGGTGGGCCTGATCGCCGTGGGCGCGTTCGCTCTACCGCTGCTGCTGGCCGACCTCCTCGGGTGATCGCATGTGCAAACGCGGCACCACCAACCGCAACTCGAGGGGATCGAGCTACACGCGCCGCCGCCGCAGGGAATGGCTCGTCGAGGAGTTCGGCGACGGCGTACACGTGGCCTGCTTCATCCAGCGCTCGCTGTACTGCCTGCTGGTGCTGGACGTGGACACGGTGAGCGCGGACCGGCTCGTGCTCGGCGCGGACGGCGGCAGCTACCGACGCGGCAACATTCAGCCTGCGTGTGGTCCCTGCCAATCCAAGCAGGGTGGCGAGATCGGCGCCGCTCGACGTACCGCGAACCGACTGTTGACAGCCTGACATCGTAGGGGGTACAGTACTTCACATAGCAGGAACAACTCCACAGAGAGAAGGACCCCATGCAGGACATCCAGACTGCGCGTGCCAACCTCGTCGCCCTCCTGGACGTGTACCGGAAGGTCCAGCAGCCGATCAGCTTCGGCTACTTCGAGTACGGCGACGACGCCGGCCGGATGCTGATCAACGTCGGCATGATGATCTGCCACGGCATGCCCGCCCGGTACCTCAACCAGGTGCCCACCACCGTCCTGAACGGTGCGAAGGTGTGGGAGATGCTGAACGCCGGCCAGACCAGCGAGCAGGTTGTAGACGCCGCGCTCGCCCAGCTACCCAGCTGGACCTCCGCCTGAACCGAACGCCCCGCCCTCACCGGCGGGGCGTTCGTCATTTGACACCCATTCCCGTAGGGGGTACAGTCGCTCACGTCAGCAGGGAACGACCCCGGAAGGACCCGACACCATGAGTAGTCGCCCCCGCTTCGAAGCCCCCTGGATTCGCTACGCCAGCCCGATCATGATGGCGCTCTCCCTGATCGCCGCCGTGATCATCGGCTCCTGGTTCCACTACGCGCTCGCCGTGGGCTTCGCCTACTTCGCCGCTGCCTCCTACCGGGCGCACGTTCGTGCCCAGGAGGACCGCCAGGCCGCTGTCGGCCGCGCCCAGGACATCACCTACTGGCGGACCAAGCTCGACGCCGAGGGCGTCAACGAGCGCAAGGCAGCCGTCGAGCTGCTCACCTACTGGGGTGAGAACGTCACCGTGGACCCGCTCGAGGAGCCAGCCGCGCGCAGGCCGCAGGAGCGGCCCCGACGGCGCGCAGGACTCGATCCGGCCGAGGTGCAGGCGAAGGCCCACCTGATCGTCGAGAGCGGCCGAGACCTGGAGGGCGTCATCCGCCTGCGGGAGAGCCACGAGCAGGTGCCCCAGCCGAACAGCGCACTGTGGATCGCTGCCTGCCGACTGCTCGAGGAGGCCGCTGCCGAGAAGGCCGGGTACGAGCAGGACGTGGAGGAGATCGCCGTGCGCAGCGTGGGCGGTGGCGTGTCCGCCGTCTACCGCGAGCCCGTCGGCCCGTCGCCACGCCAGCAGCTGCTGGCCGAGCTGGACCGCCAGGCGCGCAAGGTGAAGGCCGAGGCCCTGGCGCGGTCGCCCAGGGACCTGCCCCGCTCATACCTGATGTCTCAGAAGATCCACGACCGCAGGTAGACACCCCATCCCGCATGGGGTACTGTAAGCGAAACACCGGGAACAACCCAGGAAGGACCCCGATGAGTAACCCACTCCACTACAACGGGCGCACCGTGCGCCTGCTCAACGTCAATCCGAAGCTCGCCCAGACCTGGCTCGACAGCGTCAACACCCGAAACCGCAGCATCAACCCCCGGCGTGTCGACGAGCACGCCCGAGCGATGGTCGCCGGAACCTGGGTGATCAGCAACGACGCCATCACCTTCGACAACGAAGGCCAGCTGATCAACGGCCAGCACCGGCTGTCGGCCATCGTGAAGTCGAAGACCAGTCAGGTGTTCGTGGTGATCGAGGGCGCCGAGCCCGAGGACCAGAACATCATGGACGCGGGCATGCCGCGCCGAGCCGGTCAGCAGCTGCACATCGCCGGCTGGAAGAATGGCAGCACCGTCGCCGCCATCGCCCGCGTGCTGCTCCGGTGGAACACCGGGTCGATGCTCACCGGCTACCGGCCCACCATCCAGGAAATCGCCCTGTTCGCCGCAGCCTGGCCCACCCGCCTCGAGGTGGCCACCGAGCATGCCATGCGCGTGTGCCGCCGCGTCGAGCTGACCCGGTCCCTGGTCGGTGCGCTCGCCTTCACCGGGTACGGTCTGGCCGCAGCCGAGCCCGAGCGCCTCACCGTGGACACGGTCGCCGAGTTCTTCTCGCTGCTCGAGACCGGCGCCAACATGCCCGCAGATCACCCGGTCATGGTCCTGCGGGACCGTGCCACCCGCTATCGGCGGGAGCGCATCAAGCAGTCCGAGTCCGCGCAGCTCTACGACCTGGTGCGCACGTGGAACGCCTACCGCAAGGGCGAGCGTCTCCTGAAGCTGCAGCTGCCGGCCAACGGCGTCATCACCCCCAAGCACCTCACGATGGACTGAAAGAGGCCCGCCATGTACATCGTCGACTTCTACGTGGGGCGCGGCGACAACGCCGAGTACCTGGGCACCGGGCGCAGCATCGCGCACCTGGAGCCGTTCGACTTCCAGTCGCTGAGCGACCAGGAGTTCACCGAGCAGGACTTTCGGGATGTCGTCCGCAGCATGGTGGACACCATGACCTGGCCGCACGAGCACGCCGACAGCAGCGACACCACGTGGACCTACGCCTACGAAAAGGGCAGCGTCTACGTGTACCGCAAGGGCGTGGAGATGATCGTGATCCGCTGCAACACCCACCGCACCATCCGTAAGCCCGGTGGCGGCCCGATCTTCGGGGGCACCGACACCGTGGTCCGCGACTGGCGCCCGGTCAACAACTTCCCGACCATGAAGGAGGCCACGAGCGCATGAGCGGCCCGACGAAGGACAAGTTCGCCACCAGCACGGAGGCGCTCGCCGCGATGCTCGTGGGCACCCTGCTCGCGATGCTCGGCCTCGGCGCCGCCCTGGCGCTCGGCTCGTGGACGCTGGCCGGCGTGTCCGTCGGCAGCTGGACCGCTCTCCTGGTGGCCCTGGCCATCATTGGCATGGTGGTCGACAAGAAGAAGTAGCCACACCGCGCACATCCCCCGCAACCCCACGGTTGTCGGGGGATGTGCGCGTTACCATGGGTGGACCCGATCATCAGGAGGACCACGTGGCCACACCGCGCAGGCGCAACCCGCGAGCCCGCACCGTCCGGCAGGCAGTCGCCCAGCCGCCCCGTGCGGACGGCGGCCCGACCCTCATCACGCCGACCTCCGTCCACCGGGCGTCCGAGTCCACTGTGGCGCTCGCGGACCTGCCGCGCGTACCCGTGCCCGTGTCGTTCCGGGCCGAGTGGTTCCCGGCGTCGGTGAAGCTCCCCGACCGCGACCAGCCGCTGCGCCTCGCCAAGGTGTTCGCCACCCGCGAGGGCCTCTACGTCTACATCCGCCCGCCCGGCCAGAACGATCGCACCACCGGTGCACACCCGGAGTGGTTCTCGCCCATCCACTACGACAAGACGCCGCGACCGGCCGGTGGATACGCTGCCCGCCAGAAGGGGTTCCACGTGGTCACCGACGCCGGCACGGTGGTGGTGCAGCCCCTCGGCGGCTGCGGCTGCAGTGCCGGCGCGCTGAAGGCGTGGCGGCCCACCTGGGCCACCCGGAACGAGGCATGGGAGAGCACGCGATGATCACTGTTGCTGGTTGGGTGCTGGTGCTGCTCGCCGGTCTCGGCATCGGCATGGCCGGACTGAGCGGGGTCCAGTCCCTGACCGCGCGCACCCGATCCCTGCTCGCCGTCCTGGCCACCGTCGCGGGCGCGGTGCTGATCGTGCTGGCGCTCCTGCTGGCGGCTGGCCCGTGACCCTGGAGTGGATCTCCAGCCCCCTGTGGCTGATCGTCAACGTCCTGGCCGCCTACCGGCTGACACGCCTGTGGGTGGCCGACATGCTGCCGCCCCTACCCCGCATGCGTGACGCCGTCGAAAGCTGGGCACACGCACGCTGGGCCGGCAGGGACCTGACCGGTGATCCGCGCGAGCCCGAGGCGTACCGAGTGTGGCGCATCTACGGCGGCACACCGCCGCTGGCCTACCTCGTGACGTGCGCGTGGTGCTCGGGCTACTGGATCTCCCTCGCCGTGTTCCTCGCCGCCTCCCTCATTCCGACCACCGTCTGGGCGTTCCTGGCCGTCCCCCTGGCCTTCAGTGCCGTGGTGGGACTCCTGCACCAGGCCACCGAGTAAGGGAGCCGCATCGTGCCCCAGAGCAAGCGCGAGGCATTCGCCAACCGGCGCGTCATGGAGCAGGTCCGCGCCATGGAATCCGAGCGCGTGGCGTGGGGTGCCCGCTCCATGCCCTCGGTCCTGCGCGCCGCCGGTGCCCGCATCGAGCCCACCACCGCCGAACGGCTGCGCGCCATGGCCGGCAACCGCCAGCAGTGGCAGACGCTTGCGTGGGGCTACCGGGACATGATCGGTGAACTGCGGTTCGCCCTGCAGTTCCGCGCCAAGGCCATTTCGAAGGTCAAGTTCTACATCGCGCAGGTGGACCCCAACGACCCCGAAGACGAGCCGATCGCCGTCGACCTGCGCAACGACGAGGACCCGGAGAAGGCCGCGCGCATCACCCTGCCGCCGGATCTGATCGAAGCCGCCGAGGCCGAGCTGGCGCGACTGCCGCTCGGCGACGGCTACGGCTTCCTCGGCGTGTGGTCGGAGAACTTCGACGTGGCCGGCGAGTGCTACCTGCACGGCTACACCGACCGGTACACCGACAGCGAAGTGTGGAAGATCCGCAGTGTCGACGACGTGGACATCTCGGGCCGCACCATGACCGTGAAGGACGAGCTGGGCCAGCCGCGTCGCGTCAACCTCGACGAGGAGGAGCTGTACCGCCTGTGGGTGCCGCACCCCCGGCGCAGCCACCTGGCCGACTCGGCACTCAACGCCCTGATGGACGTGCTCGAGGACATCAGCCTGATCGGCCGGGAGCTGCGTGCCGCCGCCCGATCCCGCATCATGACCAACGGTGTGGTGCTCATCCCCGACGGCATGGTCAGGGTCCGCAACACGAAGAATGAGAGCGACAAGCCCGAAGACCAGGCCAGTCGCTTCATGACCGACTTCACCGGAGCCATGCTCGCCCCCATCTCGAACGAGGGCGACGCGGGCGCCGTGGTGCCCATGGTGCTCACCGGCCAGCGCGACGACCTGAAGGAATTCCGGCACGTCAAGTTCGAGCGCGAGGACTCCCCCACGCTGCTCGCCAAGCTCGAGAAGGCCCTGGGTCGGCTCGCCTCCTCCCTGGACATCCCGCCCGAGATCCTCACCGGCATGGCCCAGGTCAACCACTGGACCGCCTGGCAGATCGACAACTCCACGTTCCGGCAGTTCCTCGAGCCGTCCATTCGGATGATGGTGGACTCCCTGACGGCCGCCATGCTGCGCGCCGCCCTGTCCGCCCAGGGCTTCCCGCCCGACCAGGTGGCCCGCATCCGCATCTGGTACACGGCCGGTCAGCTCACCGAGAACCCCAACCGCCGCCAGGACACCCTCGACGCCCTGGACCGCGCGCTCATCGGCCCGTCCGCTGGCCGCGAGGGTCTCGGATTCAGCGACCAGGACGCGCCCTCCCCCGAGGAGATCCTGCAGTTGATCGCCGCCAAGCAGGGCATCGACCAGTCGGCCGCCCTGGCGATCCTGCAGTGGGCCGCCGAGCAGTCCGGCGCCGAGCTGCCGCCGATGCCCGCCCCTGTCCAGCTGCCGGCTACCCGGCCACAGGCTCCGGGCGCCGAGCCCGACCCGGCCGGAACGGGTGGCAGCGGCACGCCGGCCACCGCGCCGCCCGCCGTGGCCGCGTCCGGAGCACGACCGCGTCCGCTGCCCAACCGGCTCGGTGTCGATGAGCAGGAGTTCGCCGATCTCATCCACGAGATGAGCGCGTTTGCAGTCACCACCAACCCGGCTCCCGGCTACCGACTCGACACCCATTCCAGCCGCGCGCTGATGGAGATCGACCGCGCGCTGCGGGACACCCTGCTGCAGGCCGCCGACGCCGCTCTCACCCGGGCGCGCGAACGGGCCGGCTCCCGCCTGCGGGCCAAGGCCACCCGTGTGCCCTCCATCGCCGCGTCGCTGCGCGGCCTGCCCGTTCACGAGTGGCCGGCGAAGGTCGGGCGCGAGCAGGCCCTGCAGCTCGGCGCCGACACGCCGTTCCTGCTCGCCGAGGCGTGGGAGGAGCTGTCCGAGAAGTTTGCCCGCTGGGTGCTGGCCGCCATCGAGCGCATCGTGCCCGGCGTGCTGAAGCTGGCCGGCTACGACACCGACAGTCGCGAGGGCAGGACCGCAGGCGAGCGCATGCACGCCGAGATGGCCAGCCGCATCGACTCCGCGTGGTCGCACCTGCAGGTCCGTCTCGAAGAGCTGTCCGACGCCGCCCTGTACCAGGACGTTGACGGCCTTCTCGACGACGGCCAGGGCGAGATGCCGGACGTTCAGATCCCGCCCTACCTGATCCGCACCGCGCTCGCCGAGATCGGTGGCCTGCCCGAAGCATCCGGGGGGCTCGACCAGTTCGGCCGCCCGGTCACCGGCGAGCCGATCAACGGCCTGCACAACGGCTCCTCGGTCAGTGACGTACTCGAGGAGGCCGGCGTGTTCACCGTCGGCTACCTGTGGGTGTACGGCATCACGCCGATGAAGCGGCAGTTCGAGCCGCACCGAGACCTCGAAGGCGAGCGGTTCACCAACTGGTCGGACCCGAAGCTGCAGCCCTCGCCCGCCTACCAGTGGGTCGGCCCGTTCCACCGGCCGGGAGATCACCGGGGCTGCATGTGTGACTTCGTCGAGGGCTACGCCGTGCCCGAGTACGGCGAGCAGGTCCGTGAGCGCCTGGCCGTTCCGACCCGCCCGACCCAGGACATCCTCGACTTGGCCGACATGGACGACGCCGCCGGGCGCACCGGCACCACCGCGCAGGAAGTGCGCGACCAGTGGCGCACCATCCAGGCCCTGCAGTCCCGCTTCCTGAAGGTGGACCGGTGATGTCCACAGTGGAACGTAAGATGGCTCAGCCAAGCCATGATCTCCGTCCGGATAACGCGAAGGTGACACGATGACGACCGTTGAAACCGCCGAGGCGCCCCCGGTCGAGATGCCCGAAGGTGCGCACCCCATCACGCTGCCCGTCATGGTCGTGGAGGGACTGGAGACCAGCGACGGCCGATTCATCAACCCGGGCGCCCTGTCCACTCGGGCGCTCCCGCTCGGCCTGTACGCGCAGACCCGCTCCACCCACGGCGCCGAGGGTGACGCCGCCACGTGGCTCGTGGGCGCCATCACCGAGGCCACCCGGCACAACGGCCCCGAGGTCACCCAGCTGTCGACCGGCGAGCCGTTCCCCGAGGGCACCTACGTGTGGTCCGCGAAGGGCTGGATGTACGACGACGTGCCCGCCGCTCCGCAGAAGTCCGCCTACCAGCTGGTGAAGGACGGCGCGCTGCGCGGCAACAGCGTCGACCTGTCCGCCATGGAAGCCGAGTTCGAGTACGCCGAGGACGCGCAGCCCGGTGACCACCCCGACCGCATCGTGGTGCACGCCGCCGTAGTCGCCGCCACCACACTGGTTGGGCAGCCCGCCTTCCAGGACGCCTACGTGGCGCTCGACGGCATGCCGGTCGCCGAGCCGGCCGAAGCCCTCACCGCAGGCGCCCTCACGCCGGCGTGGCGCTCCGCCGACATCGGCGACAGCTGCTCTCCGTGCGTCACCGGCCAGACCGCCATCCTGGCCGCCATCGACGCCGAGCGGCTGTCCGCACTCGCGGACGGCGACCAGCTCGACGCCGCCGACATGCCCACCGCGCAGGACTACTCCACCTCGGGCATGGTCGCGCTCGTGCCGGCCAACCCCAACATTCTCACCGTGCCCGGTGGCGACCCGGCCAACGAACTGCACCTCACCCTCGCGTTCCTGGGCGACGAGGTGGACCAGTGGGAGCCGGACATGGTGGCCGCCGTACACCGGATCGCCCGCGAGTTCACCGACGCCGAGGCCCAGTACGCCCGGCTGGTCGCCGAGGCCGAGGCCGATGGCACCGCCATCCCGCAGTCCGACAGCTACCGGGCGCCCTTCCAGAAGGGTCCGGTCACCGCCACCGTGTTCAGCCACGCCGTGTTCAACCCGAACGGCGACAACGGCCGCGACCCGGCCACCGTCTACCTGTTCGACGGCGAAGGCGACCGGATGGACATCGAGTACCAGCAGGGCAACCTCGCCGCCGAACTTCGTAACGCGCTCGGGCAGGTCAACTTCCCCGAGCAGCATTCGCCGTTCATCCCGCACGTGACCGCCGGCTACGGGGTGCCGGTCGAGCAGCTCACCTACACCGGCCCCATCGAGTTCGACCGCCTGCGCGTGGCCATCGGCGACAACGTCACCGACTACCCGCTGGGCGGTGGTCAGGTCGCGCTCGTCGCGTCGGCCGCCACCCTGCCCCCGGCCAGCATGTTCAGCGACCCGCAGCTGGCCGGGCCGACGCCGCCCACCGTCGAGGACGACGGCCGCGCCTACGGCCACCTCGCCCTGTGGGAGTCCTGCCACGTCGGGTTCGCTGGCCAGTGCGTCACCCCGCCGCGCTCGGCCAGCGGCTACGCCTACTTCATGGTGCACTCGGTGCGCGCACGCGACGAGAACGGCGACGCCGTCACCCTGCCCGTCGGCTACGGCACGATCGGCACCGGCCACGCCGACATCCGCGAGGGCGCCGTCTCGGCCGCCGAGCACTACGACAACACCGGCACGGCCGCGTTCGAGATCGCCGTGGGCGAAGACGATCACGGCATCTGGTTCGCCGGCCGGCTGCTGCCCGGCCTCGACGAGATGACCGAGCACCGGGCGCGCGGCACCGTCTTCTCGGGCGACTGGCGCACCATCCGGGGCCAGCTCGAGATGGTCGCCGCACTCGGCGTCAACACCCCAGGGTTCCCGGTGCCCCGTGCGCGCGTCGCATCCGGCCAGCCGCTGGCGATCGTGGCCGCCGGGGTCATCCATGCCCCGGACCCGGATGCGCCAGCTGACGGCCCGCTGGCGGGCACGCAGGCCCTGGGCGTGAGCGACGAGGAGTTCCGCGCGGTCATCGCATGGATCAACGCGCAGCGCCTCACCGGCGAGCAGCAGGCCGCCGTCGCCGAGCTGGGCGAGCTGCTCGGCGACGGACTTACCGCCGCCGAGCTGGCCGAGGCCGAGCTGGCGTACCTCCTGGAGGCCGATCACCCGTGGCTGGCCGAGGGCATGGAGCTGTGCGACGACGAGGGCGCCGCCGAGCACGACGCCGACCACCTGGGCGACAAGCTGACCATCACGGCCGCCGGCCGCAAGGTGCTGCACCTGCCGGCGTACATCAAGCGCATCGCCAACCACCTGAAGAAGAAGGGCATGAGCCAGTCGCACGCCATCGCCAGCGCGGTGAACGCGGCCAAGAAGATGTGCGCCACCGGTGACCTGAACTTCCCGGGCGACCAGGACGTGAACCCGGGTAGTCGTGCGCAGGCGTGTGCGGCCGTGGCCCAGTGGAAGAAGGACCGCCCCGGCGCACGCTGACCTCACCGCCCGCCGAGGCGCTTTCGCAGTTCGTCCTCGGCGGGCGTCGAGGGTCCGAACATGCGCTCCATGTCCTTCTTGCTGGCCTTCCTCTTGCAGTCGCCCGGGTGCGCGGCGAAGCGCTTGCACCACGTGTTCTTTGCGCAGTGGATGCTCCCGGTCATCGGCCCTGGCCTTCACTGCGGCGCGTGTTCCGTCGGTCTGCGGACCGGTCCGCGAGGCGCCGCGAGGGGAACGAGATGCTGACCAGGTTGCCACTCAGGCGATCCTTCACCCGGTAGTGACTCGGCCGCTTCGGATCGGGCACGACGTGATAGCGGGGCTGCGGGTCCATGGGCATCGCGGGTCCTTCCATGACGGGTGTTCCTAGCAGGATGCTACTACTATTGGCACCCACGAAACAAGGGGGTACGATGGCGACATGAGCAGCATGTGGTACACCCTCGCCGATGGACCTCTGCGCGGCCAGGAGGTGCGGATCTTCGGTATCCAGGGCGGTGGCCTGCCGACGCTCATCGTCGTGCACGCGCCCGTGCCTCCCGGAGAGACCATCCTGGATGTACGTCGCCACCTCTACCGGCTACGTGGCCAACCGAAGTATGCACACTACCGACATGATCACCTGTGCCACTGCCCGCCCCCGGTTGACGCCCCCGCTGACTAGGGGGTACACTGAGCCCACAAGGGAACGACGACAGCGAAGGACCCGAGATGACCATCCGCCAGGCGATCCGCCACTTCCTCGACGCCGTGATGGTCATCGGAGGCGCCGCCACCGTCGCCGTTCTCCTGAGCTACCACGTGCAGTCCCAGGACAAGCCCTGCCGGATCGGCATCAACTGCGAAGCCGGCCAATACCTCGAATACCAGGAGCACCCGTGACCCTCGAACTGGGCCGCCTCTTCCGTGTCGGCCAGCAGATTACCCAGATCATCGGACGCCCCGGCGGGTACCAGCAGACGCTCCACCGGGTGGTCGTCGGCGTCCACGTCGACCGGGTGGACGTGGTCACCCACGGGGCCAGCGACTGGGGCACCGACTCGTTCCGGCTCGGCGAGCCCGTCACGAGCGCCTTCACCATCGAGTCGCTGCTGCCGCCCCGCGTGGGCATCCTCGACAAGCGGCCGTGGCCGCGCACCACCCGAGCCCTGCGCCACCAGGTGTCGCTGATCCTCGAGTCCCAGGTGCTCGACGGCGCGTGGTGCACCAGCACCGACTCGGACAGCCAGCCGGCCAAGGTGGTGCACGTGTTCGTGCCGAAGTGGTCGGCGCCGCTCCCGCATGTGCTCGACATCCTGCGCTGCTACCTGCCGTACGAGGGCGCCGAGATCGATTACGGCAGCGTCATACACGGCGACATCAGCCGCATCATCACCATCACCCGGCCCGAGGAGCCCAGCGCATGAAGATCCCCCCGAACGCCTGCAAGCCCTGCGAGGCGTGCCAGGCGCCCATCCTGTTCGCGATCACCGGCTACGTGACCAAGCGCGAGACCGACCCGGCTACCGGCCGTCCGACCCGCGTGCCGAAGTGGATGCCCGTCGACCCGCAGCCCAACCCGGACGGCAACGTGGTCGTCAGCCTGAGCAAGGAGACGTGGCTGGCATCGGTGCCGAAGCGCGGCCAGCTCGCCGGCATGAAGGCCGCTGGCGTCGAGACGCACACCAGTCACATGCAGACCTGCCCGGAGAAGGACCGCTTCGCGCGCACCCACCGGGGACGACGGTGATCGATCCGGCGGCGCTCGCCGATCTGCGGCTTCAGGCGCGTGCCCGCGTGCGCGCCATGGACCCCACGAAGCGGGACGCGCTCGCCGGCATGGCACTGGCCGCCTACCTGGTGCGCGAGGAAACCCTGAGCGGGGACTACATGCGTGCCGTCGGGGGGCTCATATCGGATGCCGCACCCTCGTTCGCTGTCGAACTGCAGCTACTGATCAACTACATCCGTCACATCTCACCGCGAAGCGAAAGCACGAAGACTTGATCAAGAAGCTTGCCCGCACCACCGCCCTCCTCCTCGCCGTCTCCACGTTCCTTCTCATCGGCTACGGCTGGGCGCAGGGAATCGCCATCCCGTAGCACGAACCCGAGAGCCCCCGACTTGCGCACCTGGTGCAAGTCGGGGGCTCTCGGCATGTCCGTCCTCTTAAGCTCGCCGCAACGGAGAGACACCGGACGCCGGCCCAGCCGAGCGGCCCGGCAGGAACGGCCCAGCCGCGCCCCCTCCGAACCGAAACGAGAGAGGGAACGAGCATGACCGCGAAGTTTGACGCGGGCATCCTGGGCCGGCTCGCCGAGGCCACCGCCGATGAGCTGGCGAACGCACTCGCCGCCATCCGCGAGGACTTCAGCGCGGTTCGCGACCAGCCCGCCACCCAGGAGAGCCGCGACGCCATCACCGCGCTGCGCGACGCCGCCGTGGCCATCAAGGGCCAGCAGGACAAGCTCGCCGCCGTGGGCGCCGAGTTCACCTCCTCGGTCACCGAGCTGGATGCCATCTTCGGTGAGTCCGAGGGCGACACCGGCGCGGCCGAGAGCGATGCCACCGCCGTGCAGGAAGCCGTCGAGGCCCAGCACGGTACGGGCGACGCCGAGGCGCTGGCGAACAAGAAGCCCGAGGGCGACGGCGACGAGAGCGCCGACGGGGACGACGACGGCGACCAGGACGAGAACGAGGGCGACGGCGACGCCGACGACCAGGAAGGCAAGGACGCCGTGACCGCATCCGCTGGCCGCCGCAAGCTGGGCGGTGTTCAGAAGCCGCAGGGCACCAGTCGCAAGCTCCCCCAGGTGGCCTTCTTCGCCACCGCCAGCGCGGGCCTGAGCAAGTTCTCCCCGGGCGCGAAGCTCAACCGCAGCGAGCTGTGGGACGCCTTCGCCGAGAAGCTGCGCGCGGTCAGCCGCACCCGCCAGAACGGCTACGAGCGGTACACCGTGGCCACTGTGCGCGGCGACTACCCCGAGTCTCGCCAGCTGACCGCCAGCGCCGACCCCGAGACCAACATGCGCCTCGTCGAGGCCGTGGTGGACGAGGCCCGGTCGGTGCACGCCACCCGGAACGGCTTCGACGAGGCCGGCTCCGCGCTGACGGCCGCCGGCTTCTGCGCCCCGCTCGAGAACCTGTACGACATCCGCACCATCGGCGACACCGACCGCCCGGTGCGCGACGCGCTCGTGCGGTTCGCCGCCGACCGTGGCGGCATCCAGTATCGTCCGGCGCTCGACGGCGTCACCCAGACCGGCGGCATTGGCTTCTGGGACGAGGACGACGACACCGCCGACCCGATCGTCCCGAAGACCTGCGTCGAGATCGACTGCCCCGGCGTACTCACCGCCGAGGTCGAGGCCATCTACCAGTGCCTCACGTTCTCGAACATGTCCACCCGGTTCGACCCGGAGTTCATGGACTCGGTCATCCGGGCGCAGGCCATCGCGCACGCGCGCATCGCCGAGAACCGGCTGCTGACCCTGCTCACCACGGCGTCGAAGGACATCTTCAGCACGCAGCTGCTGGGCGCCACCCGCGACATCCTCGTGGTGATGGACAAGGTGATCGCCTACTACCGGAACGTGCACCGCCTGGCGAACGAGACGCCGCTGCGGTGGATCGCTCCGATGTGGGCGCGGTACCTGATGCGCGCGGACATCACCCGCCAGATGGTGGGCGACGGCATGCAGTCGCTGGCCACGACGGATGCCGCGATTGACTCGTGGTTCCGCGAGCGCAACGTCAACCCGACGTGGCACCTGGACGGCATCGACCCGGCCGACCTGACGGTCCCGGAGCCGGACGTGGTCGTGCCGGCGCAGTTCTACACGCTGCTGACCGACGGCGCCCCGGTGCCGCCGTTCCCGAACGCGCTCTCCACGCTGCTGTTCGCCGAGGGCGATTGGCTGCACCTGGACGGCGGCACGCTCGACCTGGGTGTGGTTCGGGACTCCACCCTCAACGGGCAGAACCGCTTCCAGACGTTCAGCGAGTCGTTCGAGTTCCCGGCCTTCCGGGGCATCGAGTCGCTGCACGTCGTCATCCCGGCCGAGCCGACCGGCGCCAGCGCCGCCACGGTGACGGTCTCGGCTGCCGCAGCGTGACCGGCCCCAGGTCCGCCCTCAATATCCGTGAGGGCGGACCTGGGCTCCATTCCGACAGGAGGAGGAAGGGCTGATGTTCGAGCCCGTACAGCCGGTCCCCGCCGCGCCGCCCGCAACCAGTGGGCTGGTCCGGTCCGCGCAGGTCGTCAACAACCCTGGCGAGCGCTGGGAGCAGGGCATCGCCTGGATTTCCGAGCGCTGCCCGGTCGCCCGCAGCTTCGATCCGTGCGGGGACGCGTCCAGCTTTGGCGAGCCGGTGGGGGAAGGCTCCGACGGCGTCGTCTACTACCGGCCGTCCGCGTTCCGCGTCGAGGACGAGTGCTCCACCCGGAGCCTCATCGACGAGGGCCGTGTGCGTCGCCAGGCGCTGGCCGCTACCAGCTACATGGCGGCGCGCGAGCTGCACACCGGTGAGCGTTCACTGGCCAACCCGTACGTCACGCCGCATTCCGGTGACGTGGCCGACCAGGTGAACCACTACCTGGCCGAGCCGACCGCCACGGTGGTGTCGGGTGAGTGGGCGATCATGGCCGCTATCGGGCAGCTCGAGGACGCCGCCCGCGACGCGACGCTGGGCCAGGACGTGTTCATCCACATGCCGGTCGCCTGGGTGCCCCTGATGAGTGACGCGGTCAGCCGCGAGGGGAACCTGCTCCGCACGAAGACGGGCGCGATCGTGGTGGCCGACGCCGGCTATCCGGGCACCGGACCGGAGGACATCGGCACCAGCGAGGTACAGACGGTCACCATCACTGGCGACCCGACGGGCGGTGACTTCACGCTCATCTACGACGGCGAGGAGACGACGCCCATCGCGTTCGACGCCGCCGCCACGGCGGTGCAGTCCGCGCTCAACGCGCTGTCCAACCTGGACGGCGTGGCGGTCACCGGTGACGCTGGCGGCCCCTACACGGTCACGTTCCCGCTCGCCATGGGGAACGCCGACCAGCTGGGCTCCGACGACACGGGGTTGACCGGCGGCACGGCCCCCACCGTGGACGTGGTCACCACCACGGCCGGCGTTCCTACCGCACCGCTGGCCGGCTCGTGGCTGTACGCCACCGGACCGGTCCAGGTGCGCCTGAGTGACGTGGTTGTCCAGCGCATCGACAACTGGGCGGTGAACAGCGTCCTGATGACCGCTGAACGGCTGTTCGCCGCGACGTTCGACCCGTGCACGTTGCACGCCATCCAGATCACCCCGCCCGAACCGACCCCATAGCAAGGAGGCACGAGAGTGGCCTACGACGGCGCAGGGAGCCTCTTTGCTCTCGGCATGCGACTGACCAAGCTGGACGACACGGGGGCACCCCTGGTCGGCCTGGCATCGTCCTACACGACCGAAGCGTTGGTGACCGCCGGACTCGGTCTCGAGTACGAGGACGGCGACGAGATCATCCAGCGCGCAGGCTCCGGGCGCATCTGCCTGAGCTACCGCGCGCCGGACAGCCTCACCCGGGGCTCGATCTCGGACCTGTCGATCTGCTCGCCGGACCCCAACGTGCTGCAGTTCCTGATCGGTGGCGACGTGATCGGCACCGGCGGCAGCGGCACGGCCGAGGTCCAGACGGTGACGATCACCGGCACCCCCACCGGCGGCACGTTCACGCTCACCTACGACGGCGAGACCACGGGACCGATTGACTTCGACGCCGCCAGCGCCGACGTGCAGACCGCGCTCGAGGCCCTCGCCAACATCGAGCCGGGCGACGTTACTGTCACCGGTGCGGCCGGTGGCCCATACACGGCCACGTTCACGGCCGCCGAGGGCAACGTGTCGCAGATGGTCGGCAACGGCGACGAGCTGACCGGCGGTGTCGCCCCGGCGGTCACCGTCACCACGCCGACGCCCGGCGACAACCTGACGGACCTGGGCTACCGGGCGCCGCAGGTGGGCGTCGAGCCCAACCCCAACGGCATCTCGATCGAGCTGTGGAGCCGGGCCGTGGATGACGGCGCCTTCGCCGCCAACCTGCCCTACTTCCACTGGGTGGTGCCGCGCGCCTACGTTCGGCCCAGTGACGCCTGGACGCTGTCGGGTGAAGACCCGCTGCTGCCCGGCTTCGAGGGGTACTGCACGCAGAACAGCAACTGGGGCAGCGGCCCGGCGGATGACTGGCCCTACGCCAGCGACCGCGTGTGGCAGTTCGCCCGGGTACCGTCGATCCCGGACCTGTCGCAGGGCTTCGTGGCCGTCGCGTAACCGGAACCCCAAGACCGCCCGGTGGTCCGGGTGGATGGGTGGGCCGCCCCTCGCTACGCCTGTGCGAGGGGCGGCCTCTCTACCGAGAGGAGCGTGCCGTGGTCGCTGAAGTGTCCGAGGTGCTGTGTGCCAGCTGGGCCGACCTCGACGACGTGCCGCAGGCGACGCGGGACGAGCTGGCCGCGCACGAACCGCCGGTGACCGATGCCGAGATCGAGGCCGCGCTGCTGCGGGCCAGCGAACTGCTGTGGGCGCTGTCCGGGCGCGTGTGGTACGGGGCCGGCTGCGAGGAGGTCGCCACGCTGCGCTCCTCCCCGCCCGCCCCTGGCACTGGCACGTGGCCGTATCACGACTCCTGGCGCAACTGCCGGTGCTGGTCCTACGGCACCTGGATCGACGGCCGGCTGTTCCCCGGCCTCGCCTACCCGGGCCACCACGTGACCGCCCCCTTTGCCGTGAAGCTGCCGCGCTCCCCGGTGGCCACCATCGAGTCGGTCGAGGTCGAGGGCGAACCGTTCGCCGCGTGGCGCCTGCTCACCTCCGGGTGGATCGAGCGCACCGACGGCCGCCCGTGGCAGGTCTGCGACGGCGCCACCGAGATCACCTACACCTTCGGCGCCCCGCCCCCGGCCGGGGGCCGCGACGCCGCCGTGGAACTGGGCATCGAACTGCTGAAGCACCGGCGGAAGCTGAAGGGCTGCCGGCTGCCCTCGCGCACCACGTCGATCACCCGTCAGGGCCTCTCCATGGAGATCATCGACCCCATGGAGTTCCTCGCCACCGGCGGTACCGGACTGCTGGCAGTCGACATGTGGCTGCGCTCGGTCAATCCTGACCGTTCCCCGCAGGCTGCCGGGGTATGGTCACCAGACCTGCCCACAACGATCAGGACGTGAGCAACCATGCACGTAGACCCGAAGGCCCCCGGCGACTCGCCGTTCCACCCGTCGAACCTGGCCGCCCAGGAGGAGACTCCCGAAGCGACCTGGCAGCCGACCGCCGAGGAGTGGGAGCTGCTGCGCGCCACCCACATGACCAAGGCCGAGCAGGAGGCCGACGACGTGCCGGCCGAGGATGTCCAGCTGGACCACCTGCTGTTCCGGCGGGATGTTCTGGTGGACTTCCTCACCGACCGCGCCAGCAACCCGGACGTGGCCGCGCCCATCATCCTCGACTGGCAGGGGGTCGCCCACCGGCTGCAGGTCTCGGAGGACGGCACTCAGGCCGGCTGGGAGCCGGTTGACCTCGACGAGGTGGCCGGCGACGAGGTGGACGAGGACGCCGACCCGGACGACGACTACGAGAGTCGCACCGTGGCCGAGCTGGCTGAGATCCTGAAGGGCCGCGAGCTGCCGCACTCCGGGGTGAAGGCCGACCTGATCGCTCGCCTGCGTGAGGACGACGCCGCGAAGGACGCCCAGGAGTCCGAGCAGGGCGAGCCCGAGACCGAGAACGACATGGATGCCGCACTGGCCGCGCTGGATGCGGTGAAGGGCAGCAAGTGAGCAGCCTCGGCAAGGGTCTGGCCATCACCGACGAAGCCGTCTTCCTGCTCGACGCGGTCACCGACCACTTCCAGGCTGCCGGTCGGGAACTGCCCGACCGGCAGTACGTGGTGGCCGGCGACCCCCGCATGTTCGCCTGGGACTGCGAGCAGCTCACCGTCTCCCTGCAGGGCATCGGATGGGGTCCGGCCGTCAGTGCCGCTGCGGCCTCCCCGCGCACCGGCTCGCCGGCCAGCACCATGAGCGTGCGCCACGTCGTGCTGGCCGTCACCCTCGTGCGCTGCACGCCGACACCCGACGAAGAAGGAGACCCGCCGGACGCCGCCGAACTGGACGCCGCCGGCCGGCTGTTCATGCGCGACGCCGGCCTACTATCTCAGGCCATCGTCACCTACGTCTCGAAGGCCGAGCAGCGCCTGAACCGGGTGGCCACCATTGAAGCCGGCATCGTCGAGCCCATCGGGCCGAGCGCCACCCACCACGGCCTCGAGGCGGTCCTGTCCATCACGGTCGGACACCTGGAGTAGACGTGTTCCGATTCGACGCCACGAAGGTGAAGGTCACCCTGTATCCGGGGGAGCCCGACCTGTACGTGACCGACCCCAACGGGCCGGTCGTGCGCGACCTCGAGCGCCGCATGACGCGCGTCCAGTGGGAGGCACGCCGGCGTGTCCGGGTGCGCACCGGCACCCTGCTGTCGACCATCAGGAAGAACGTGGGCTTCCGCAAGAGCTTCGCCTACGTGGACGTGCTCGCCGGACAGAACCGCCTGCGCTACACGATGATCGAGCACGACGGCTCCGTGGCGCACCGCATCACCGCCCGGCGGCGCAAGTCCCTGCGGTTCGTCGTCGGTGGCCGAGTCGTGTTCCGTCGTTCCGTCTGGCATCCCGGCACCCGGGGCACCGAGTTCCTCACGCGAGCACTGCCCTACGCATCGAAGTAACCCATCCCGGACCACAGGAGAAGCCCATGAAGTCGTTCGCCCCCAAGGGCCGGACCAAGCCCATCGAGCGTATCCCGTTCGAGTTCACCGTCATGCGCGACGAAGAGCCCGAGGTGCACCGCTTCCAGGCCCGTGCCGTCACCGACACGGCGAGCCTGGCCTACACGCTCAGTTCCACCCAGAAGCACCCGGAGCGGGCGCTGACGGGCATGCTGCGCCTCATCGGGAAGATGCTCGACAACAAGGACGGCACGCCGGCCGACTGGG
>WUUC01132117.1_pt1 | contig 56593 bp, 48 predicted proteins | sample 6278441 | NCBI WGS metagenome assembly WUUC01 (sample SAMN13675441, study PRJNA597444) | soil metagenome | isolation source: soil | place: USA: Washington | collected 2017-10
AGCGGAGCGCGCAGTGAGCGCAGCGAACGAAGGGGCCGCAGGCGGACTTGTTCCGCCGTTAACGGCCCATAGTATCAATCATACCCTTGGCGGTCTGACCGTACTTGTCGACGATCTGGCGAAGCGTATCGAACATCTGATTGCGCTTATCGATGAGGCGCTTGAGCTTCATCGACTCGACGTCGATCGACGGCGTCTGGCCACCCTGCGCGCCGCCCGCGCCCTGCTGTCCGCCTTGTGCTTGCAGCTTCTGCAGGTTGTTGCCTTGCGCTTCGATCTCTTTGTCGAGCTTCTTCATGATCTGCATCAGAAGCAGCGAGACTTTATCTTCGACGGTGAGGCCGGCGTCGTTCATTCCCATGATGTCGCCGCCGAGACCGCCGCCGATGTTGTTCAGCGCGTTCGCGCCGTCGCCCGGCATGTACGTGCCCGCACCGAGGCCGGCGCCCAAACCTGCGGCACCGCCCATCGGCATCCCGCCGCCCAAACCGGCGCCGCCCATGGGCATCGCGCCGCCCATCGGCATCCCGCCGCCGAGGCCCATCGGCATTCCGCCGACCGCTTGTTTGAGGATCGGATTGTCGATGCCGGGCAACGTGCCTGCGGCCTGAGGAGCGACGCCTTGTCCGGCGATGATGCCGGCAGGATTGAGGCCCTGCATGGCCATGAGATCAGTGAAGCCGCCGCCGCCTGCGCCGATCGGCATTCCGCCGCCCAAACCCATGCCGCCGCCCTTACCAAGCACGTTCGCGAGGCCGCCGAGGATCGCCTTGTTGAAGACGTCACCGCCGGCGCCGAGGCCTCCACCACCGAGACCCGCAAACGGCGAATTGAGCGCCGCTTGATTCAATCCATTGAGCGAGCCCATGGCGTTGTTCGCGGCGAAGTTCGACACGCCGCCGCCGGGAAACGCGCCCTGCGGGAACGGTTGAATTTGTAGACGTCCATCCGCGACACCGTCCGGAAGGACACGTCCGCCGAGCTGCATCTCGAGCTGTTGGCGCCCGAATGGATTCGACGTCAAAAAGCGCTCCATCATCGCGCCCTGCTGGCGGTTCATCAGCGCTTCTTGCTGGCTCGCGCCCGGACGCGACGCGCCGAGATCGACTTGTTTCGCGAAGCCGCCCGCGCCGCCGCATCCGCATGCGCCCATGTTCGGCGGAGGCATCGTGCCGGCCGCGGGAACGTTGCCCTGCTGCAAAAGGCCCGCGAGCGCGTTCGGCTGAAGACCGCCGCCGGCGCCTTGAAACCCATCGCTGAGCTGGCGCAACAATCCAACGCGTTGTTGGATCTGATCGAGCTGTTGAAAAACTTCGTTGCTGTTGATGCCCAACGCATTCAGCAGGTGTGATCCGCCAACTAGGGGCCGCATCCCGACGCTCATTCGTAGACTCCTTCTGTCGTCCGCAGAGCCTCCTGGCTCCGCTTCCCACCCACGTCCTGTGGGCTTCGCATTTCGGTAAGAGCAACCGTTGGGCCAACGAAAGAGGCGCCGGATCAGCGAGAAATCGTGGGGATCGCAATCAATGCGCGTGCAATGTGCACCGCGCGCGCTACAGAACGCCGAGAGTGAACAGCGCGTAGCAGAGCGAGAAGCCGAGCAGCGCTCCGCCGGCGATCAACGCGAGGCGTTCGGAGGTCTCGGGACGCTGCAAAACAGGCGAGGGCGTGAGCGGACGATCGGCGACTGCGGTGTTGCCGCGTTCAGCGCGAGCGATGCGCGCGTCGATCTGTGCGTTTCGCAAGAACTCGAGGATGGCGTCGACAAAACGCTGGTACTCGGATTTGGAGATGTCGATCTCCATCCCATACCGTTCTTGAAAAGCTTGGCTGACGACGGGGTGGCTCTTCACTTCCGCGGAGCGTCGCGCGACGTCGAGCCAACCGCAGACGATCGATCCGCCGACCTCACCATCTTCGGGGATGAGCACGATCGATTGCCGAGCTTTGCGGCCGCCGTCGGTGCTCGGTCCGTCAGGCTCCATCACGCGCACGATGCGGCGCCGGAGATTACCGTAACGTTGCGCAGCGAACTTGCGGACGACGAGGTCGGAGACAGCGACACCCTGATCGGCGTGATGGGTCCGGCTGATGTCCATGCGGGTGTTCTTGTACGAGCCCGTGCGCGCAGAATCTATCGGGGATCTGGCGGAGACGCGCGCGACATGCGATCCACTTTCGACCATGAACAACGACTTTTGGTTGGCTCGGTGGCGAGCGAATCAGATCGGATTTCATCAGTCCGGCCCGTCGCTTCTGCTCGAATCTCAGTACGAACGCTTTCAGCCGAAGCCCACAAGCCGAGTGCTCGTCCCTCTGTGCGGTAAATCAAAAGACCTCACATGGCTTGCATCACATGGCCATGAGGTCACCGGTATCGAGCTTTCGCAACAAGCGATCGACGCCTATTGGCAAGAAGAAGGGCCGAACGAACATGTCCGGCTCGTCGCTGCCGACTTCTTCGACGTGCACGCAAAAGAGATCGGTACTTTTGATTGGGTCTTCGACCGCGCTGCGCTGATCGCCATCGAAACCGAGAAACAACCCGCATACGTCAAACATCTGCGCTCCTTGCTCGAGCCCGGCGCGCGTATTTTTTTGATCACCGACAGCTACGATCAATCGCGCATGAACGGCCCGCCGTTCTCCGTACCGGAAGAGCGCGTGCGCTGGTTGTTCGCCGGTGCGCGTTCGATCGAGAAGCTCGTGGAGCACGATGCGCTCGAGGAACGTTTCAAACAACGCGGTCTCGATTGGATGATCGAGGCTGCCTACGAAATCAACCTATGAGCACCAAGATTGAAAAACATTTCTCCATCGATGCGGCGCCGGATCGCGTGATGGCGGCGATGCGCGATCCCGAACAGATCAAAGAATCGGAGCTGTCGCGCGATGCACTGTCCGTGAGGACAGATGAAGTTTCGAAGGACGAAACGAAACACGAGTACGTGGTGAACGTCGTCTCGCACGCGCGCACGATCACCGGGATCGACAAGTCGAAGACCGAGACGAACAAGACACGTTTGGTTTGGAATCTGCGGGCGCGCACCGCGACTTGGACGTGGACCGGGGAACACTCCATGGTGAAGATCGGCGGTACGTACGCGCTGCGCGAAGAAGGTGCGGGCACGTCGCTGACGTTGACTGCGGACATCAACGTCGCCATTCCCCTGGCCGGTCGTACAGTGGAGAAAAAGATCGCGGCGGGCTTCGAGTCGGAGTGGCCGAATTACGTGGCGCGCGTTGGACGTTACGCGAAGAAGCCTTAGAAGCTCGATTCCTTGGTTAGGAGCGGCGGCGGGCGATCACGCCGAGGGCGAGCAGCGAGAAAAGCAGGGCGGCGCCGGTGCTCGGTCCGGTCGATGAGCAGCCGTCGTCTTCTTCGCTGTTGTTGTTGTTGTTGTTGTTGTTGTTGTTGCTGACGCCTGCGTCCATGCGCGACGGAACGCCGTCGCCCGCGTCTGCCGGGACGATGCCGCTGTCGTAGACGCCGCCGTCGAGCAGGTTCGGGGCGCACGTGTTCTGGAAACACAGATCGCTCGATTTGCAGAAGAACTGGAGGCTGTCGCAGTAAGCGCCGAGCTCCAGCTCGCGACAGGCGCCGGTCGAGCAGTTGCCTCCGAAAGACGCGCAGTCGACGACCCAGGGTTGGGTCTCGAGACAATCGAACAAGAGGTTGTCGCCGGTGCAGGTACCGACCTGATCGACCGTACAGGGTCCGACGTTTTGGGCGCAGATCGCTTCGTCTTTGGTTTCGACGCATCCACCGCCGGTGCCGAGGCAGAAATATTGGAAGAGGTTGTCTTCCTCATCGACGGCGAGGCATTCGGTGCCGGTCGGGTAGGCGCAGTCGACGCCGTAGTCCGCGCTGATCAAGGCGCAGCGGCTCGTGGGATCGATGTCGGTGCAGACGATCGTTTCGACGGTCATCGTCTTTTCGTTGCAGTAGGTAACAGTCGTTTCGCCCGGGTCACATGTACCTTGCGGCGTGACATTTCCGCAGCCTGGGCCTACGCCGCCGTCTTGGGCGAGCGCGGTTGCTGATCCAAAGATCAGGGGGAGCACGAGAACACCAGCGAGTCGCATGGCGCTGACTGCTATCATCGAAGACCGTCCTTGTCCTCTGCACTCTACGCGAGGCATCGTGCACAGCGCGCGTGAGCGAACCACCCGACGAAGAGGCTAGTTCGGCGATGGCCCTCGCGTTGCAATCCAAACGTTCGTGGCGATCGGCGGCATCGGATCCTCGAACCATTCTTTCGGCGCGTCTTCATACACGCCGCCGCAGCGCGTCGCGCCGTCTCCGAAGTATGGAGGCGACGGCTCCGATCATGCGCTGCGCGCGAGCGCTCGTTCTGACACGACGCGACAAGCGTCTTTGAAAGAGCCACTCGCGCTCACGAACGACAAGCTTCAGTGGAAGAGCGTCACCTCGATCGCGCCGTGGACTTGATCAAAGAGGTCGCCTAGATTCCGGCGCATTCATGAAGCCCGAACCGACCTCGAAAACGCACTCGATCTACACGGAGGCGATGGAAGTCTTTCATCGCGCAGCGGATCTGATCGGACTCGATCACCGCGTCCGTCTCGAGCTGGAAGAGCCTGACTACGAACACATCTTCTACGTCACCACGCAGCTCGAGGATCGCCTGGTCCCGCTCGCCGATTCCGAGGCCGCCACGTACAGCAACCTCGCACCGTCTTCGATCCTCGAGAAGAACATGATCGTGCCGCTATATGACGGCAAACTGATCTTAAGGCCAGGTGCCTTGCGCGGCGCCGGCGTGGTGCACATCGAAGGCGGCGTCATCCGCCTTGGACCGAAGCTCTTCCGCATCGAGAAGGGGACCACGGAACAATTCAAAGCGTATCGCGTGCAACACAATCAAGCCCGCGGCCCGTACAAAGGCGGCGTCCGTTATCACCACGGTGTGTCGCTCGATCTGTTCAAGATCCTCGCGGCGGAGATGACGTGGAAGACGTCGATCGCCAACGTGCCCTTCGGCGGCGGCAAAGGCGGAATCAAGATCGATCCGCGCCTCTACAGCCGTGAAGAGCTCGAAGCGATCACGCTCCGCTACATGTACCGCTTGAAGCAGTTGGTCGGCCCGAACCTCGACATTCCGGCGCCGGACGTCGGCACCAACGGCGAGGTGATGGCTTGGATGTTTAGACAATATTCGGACGGCGAGCGCGAACGTCATGCCTTGCGCGGCGTGGTCACCGGCAAAGACGTGCAGATCGGCGGCTCGGAAGGTCGCGTGAAAGCGACGGGCCAGGGCCTCGCGTATTGCGTCGAAGATTGGTTCGCGGAGAAAGGTATCCCGCTCAAGGGCGCGCGTTTTATTCTCCAGGGCTTCGGCAACGTCGGAAGCAATGCGGCGGAGATCTTGTCGGGCATGGGCGCGAAGCTGATCGCAGTGAACGATGCGGACGGCACGATCTACGATCCGAAGGGCATCGACGTCGCGCAGCTGACTCAGTGGGTCTACAACAACCCCGAGAACGTGAAGAAGTCGGTCGGCGGTTATCCGATGGGCCAAGTGATCTCCAAGAAAGACTTCTGGGAGCTCGAGGCGGACTTCGCGGTTCCGGCGGCGCTCGGCAACGAGATCGACGCGAGCATCGCGGAGAAGATGAAGGTCAAGATGATCGCCGAAGGTGCGAATCATCCGACGGAGCCGGCCGCCGATGCGGTGCTCGAGGCACGCAAGATCGAAGTCATCCCGGACGTCATCGCGAACGCGGGCGGCGTGACCGTCTCCTACTACGAGTGGATCCAGAACAAACGGATGGAGCACTGGACCGAGGCCGAAGTGAACGGGCGTCTCGAACGCGCCATCAAAGTGAACTACGCGCTGATCCGCGACATCGCGGCGAATCGCGTGACGCGCACGGGAGACCGCGACTCGACCTCGTTCTTGGTGGGCCGCAAGATCTCCTCGCGCCAAGCCGCGATGGTCCTGGCGCTCAAACGCATCGAAGCGCACTACCGTCTCGAAGGTTTCTCGCAGTAGTCACTGGCAAGGAGGACAGCTGTCCGCAAGGTCAGCCGTCCATTCGATCAGTTGCTCCAGATTTCGGACGGGCGATCCCGCTGAACTGCACAAATTGGCTGGTGGGATCTCGTCGGCACGGCGCGATGGCGAGCTCTGCAGCGTGGCGACGGGGAGCTCCGGAAGCGCGTTCTTCCGTTTTCGGCAGGAGGCGCCAACGCCGCAGTTCCTGGGGATGAAAACAATAGAGGTAGGCGCGCGGTGGAAGCCCAGAATCGCGACAACACGGTTTTTGGCGACAAGATGACAGCCAACATCGAACATCTGGCCAATCGCAGCATCGAGCCCGATGACGTCGCAGATATCGTGTTTGGGGTTCATGGGCGATCTCTCGTACGTCGTGAGGGACGCGGCGCCAGGGAGCGATGGTTGATAACTGGTCCCGTGGAAATAGGTCAGTTGGTCACCTGCGTTTTTCGCGCTGCCGCGCCGCGCGACCTGGAATCAGTCGACGCTTTTTCAATTCCGCCGATGGCGACCTCAAGGGTCGAGCTTGGCACGGGTGTCAAGCTATGCGTTACGGGCTGGTTTCTGCTCCGGATGAGATCCGGCAGTACAAAGCACGATTTCGGAGAAAATAAGATGGCGACGAAAAAAAGCAAAGGCGGCATCACGAAATCGCGTCAGGGCAAGAAGCCGCTCCCGTCTTTTCGTTCCGATTCGGATGAACGAGCATTCTGGGATAGTCACGACGCGACAAAGTATTTTGATGATTCGAGTGTCGTCGACATAGAAATCCGTCCTGCTCGCACCAAACAGATCGCGGTGCGACTACTCGAAAGCGATGTTGAGGCGCTTCAGAAGCTCGCAAAGAAGAAGGGTGTCGGATATAACGCTTGCACGCGAGGTGATTGAGCACTGGCTAGCGGCTCAGATCAAAAAGGCTGGTTAGCGCCAGGACTTCGTCCGAGCGCGCACCAGAAACTCGTGCCTCCGTCCGCCCCGTGCTGCGAGCTCGGTATGCGTCACATTCAACAGCAGCCGGACCAGGACCCGAATACCGAGGCGGGCTTTACGACAGCGTCCCCGATGCTAGGAGGTTGCTATGAGCAAGATGGCCTGCGTCTGCGGAGCAACGATCAGCGATGTTCAATCGCCTTCGCCGACCGAGGGATTTGTTATCGCGGATCAGGATCGCGCTCACTCGAGGAAATCTTCGTCCGCAAGGTCAACGCATTCCTCGCCGCGCGAGGAAGCTCTCGAACGCAGTGGATTGACGCGACTTTCGGCAACGAGTATCCCGCCGATCTGAGCGAGGGTGAGATTATCGCGGATATCCTACACTCGTGCGAAGCCGAGCTCTCGCTCTCAATTGCGGAGTGCTCGAACTGCGGACGTCTTTGGCTCCAGGAAGAACCAGGCCTCAACCAGTACCGCTCGTACGCGCCCGATAAGCCCGGATACAGTCGACGATTGGCCGCTCGAGGAATCAAAGCCTCGCCGTAGACACGCGAGCTCGACGAGCATGGATGAGTTGCTCGGCGCGATAGATTGCGACATCGGTGCCGATGCTGCCCGCCGCGTCCTCCGCCCCTCGGCGCCGATCGTTATTGCCACGTGACCGATGATCCGCGCCGCCGAGCCCAACGCGGCCCACCGGGCGCTCGCCTTGGCCGAGGTCGATCGTCCTTCTGGCACGAGCCTCACCATCATCGCGCAAACGTCGATCAGCTGCCGGTGAAGCGCTTCGCATTGCCGCGGATACGACCTCATAACGGCGTATTCAGCGCAATGCCCGGGCGGCCGGCGATCCAGTCACGCAGATACTGATTGAGCTCTCCGTAAAATGACACATTCAGCAGCTCGGCTACCGCGAAGATTTCGCCGAGCAATGAGCCCACATGGTTGTTGTGTGCTTCGGCCGCGTCAGCGTCGACGTACTCTTCGATGATCGAATAGTGATTCGGCTTCTGCGTGGTGTACCACTGATAGCGCAACGTTCCGGGCTCGGTCGCGGCCTCGGCGGCGAGGGCCCTCGCGACCCGGAGGAACTCGGCTTCGCCGCCGCTTTGTACTCTCAGCTCGATGACGACAATTAGGCTCATACGGTCCCGACTTTAGCAGTGTCTTTCTGGAAGCGCTCCTGGTCAAAAGGCCAGATGCCGAGTCGGTTGGGCGACATGGTACACATTTTCAGGTATAACGGCCCTCTGATGGCCCGGGCGCGGTTTCTGGCGGCGATGCTCTGTGGGATATCGATCCTCGTTTCTTCGGAATGGGCTCTCGCCTGCAAGGACAGGATCTATCCCCCCTCATTGCCCAAGGCCGAATACGAGCGGTTCGCGCATATCTATGTGGTCGATGTCGTGTCCGTTGTTCCCACGGGTCCTCGGGGACGCTACGCTGCACCGTTCGAGCTCAAAGCACGGGTCGTCTCGGTCTTCAAAGGCTTGCTCGCCGGCGGGACGGACCTCGTCGCGCGTACGGAGACCGGGGTCGAGGCGCAAGCCCGTTGCCCGATCGAGCTCAAGGTAGGGCGATATCTGATTTTTCTTCATGAAGAGAGCGGGACTCTCATCATTCCTCGGTACGATTCGCTCTATCTCGGAGCATCGGACAAACATTTTGCGAGGTATGTAAAGGACCTCGAATTGTTTTCGTCGAGGTAACCTCCAGCTCTTCATTCGACTGTGTATCGGGTCAAAGGTGGTGTTTTGGGCGTCCGCTTCGGGTTGATGATGGATATTTGAAGCGTCGCAAACGACTCCTCGCGAAATTTCCGAAGGAGCAGTAAAAAGACCTTCGATCGTGTTTCGTACAAGCTTAGTCGCCTTCTCTCTCTTCGCTTTGCAGGCCCGTGCGGAGGCGCCGCGGACGATGCGCGTCGACTATCTCCACACCGGCAACGCGCTCGAAGAACATTTCGCGCTCGATCGCGTGAGCGTGGAGCCGCTGTCTTGGCCCGGCAATCCCGGGCGTCCGATCGATGATAGCAATCGCGGAGTCAACGCATTCGAAGTCGTCGATCCGAAGACCAATCGTATGCTCTATTCGCGCGGCTACAGCACGATCTTCGGCGAATGGCGTACCACCGAGGAAGCGACACGACTGAATCGTGGTTTTCAGGAGTCGCTCCGCTTTCCGATGCCGGAGAAGCCGGTGCGGATTCGCGTGCTCTCGCGGGATGAGCGCAATGCGTTTTCGGTGGTGTGGAGCTTCGATCTCGATCCTGCGTCGCTCGACATTCAGCGCAAGAATGCGGCAGCGCCGGCGAAGGTGATCGCCATTCGCGATCATGGGCCTTCTTCGCAAAAGGTCGATCTGCTCATTTTAGGAGATGGCTATACCGCCGGTGAGGCCGCGAAGTTCGAAGCGGATGCACGCCGCTTGAGCGACAAATTGTTCAGCGTGGCTCCGTACGATCGACGCGCAAAAGATTTCAACGTCTGGGGATTGATGGTGCCCACCGAAGAGTCGGGGATCTCGCGGCCCTCGAACGGCACGAATCGGTGGTCGCGTCTTGGGACTCGATACGATATCTTCGGCAGCGAACGTTATGTGTTGACGCTCGATAACTACGCTTTTCGTGAATTGGCTCAATACGCACCTTACGAGTTCGTGGAGATTCTGGCGAACAACGTGACCTACGGTGGCGGTGGAATCTTCGGGCAATTCAGCACGGCGGCGGCGTCGAATGCGTGGGCCGAATATCTATTCATTCACGAGTTTGCGCATCACTTTGCCGCGCTCGCCGACGAATATTACACTTCGCCGGTCTCCTACCAAACCGGCGAGGCGCGACCGGAGCCCTGGGAGCCGAACGTCACTGCGCTACTCGATCCGGCGAAGCTCAAGTGGCGTCATTTGGTGAAAGCGAAGACTGCGCTCCCAACACCTTGGCCCAAAGCGGAGTACGAGGAATACCAGCGCGCGCATCAAAAGAAACGCACCGAGCTGCGTGCGGCGAATCGTCCGGAAACCGAGATGGATGAGCTGTTCAAGAAAGAACGTGCATTCACGGATAAGTTATTTTCCGCGGCGCCGAACAAGAGCCTGGTCGGTGCGTTCGAAGGCGCGAACTATGCGGCCTCCGGCTACTATCGGCCCCAGCAGGACTGCGTGATGTTCACGCGCGTGCACCACTTCTGTGAGGTCTGCCAAGGCGCGATCGAGACGATCGTCGATTTGTATTCGAAGCCCCTCAAGGCGCGTTGACGCCGCGTGGCTCCAGGCGTTGACGTTCGGTCAAAGACTTGCGTTTCGTTGCCGATCGACTTGGAGAGATTGTGATTGAGCTTTATCAGATAGCGGATCTTTCTCGCGGGCGGCTGGCGGTTGCTCTTCGGCCTCGCGGCGGCGACTGGTTGTCGGATGAGCTGGGTGCTTTCCAGCGGCTGGGTTGGAGTGTGCTGGTGACGACGCTCGAACACGAGGAACTGCGGGAGCTCGAGCTGGAAAGCCTGGGTGTTGCTTGTTCGGATGCGGGGATTGAATGGATTCACTTTCCGATTCCGGATCGCGGGCTTCCTTCGGTGTCCGCGGTGCTCCCGTTGACTGAGACGCTCCAGCAGCACCTCACCAGGTCGCGCTGTTGCGGTTCATTGCCGGCAGGGGATCGGTCGTTCTTCATTGATGGTCGCGTCGACGTTGGTGGCCGGCGGCGCGACCGCGGATGCTGCGTGGGGCTCCGTAGAACGCGCACGCGGCCGATCCGTGCCGGACACGAAGGAACAACGCGATTGGCTTTATGCTTTCAATTCGAAGATCGCATCGCTCGGTCATATAGAGTGATTTCGAGGAGCGACTCAGCGCGCCAAGTTGGCCAGATAGAACTGCGCTAAATGGTCGTTGGCGATCTGTGACGGATGAAAATCCCGCCGCAGATACGACAGAAACGCGCGGCGCATGTCGCCGTTGGCGATCTTGCCGCCGGTGAACCCGAAGGCCAATTGTTTCAATACACCGAGCGTGCCGAGCTTCTCTTGTTTCATCATCATCACCGTGCCGGCGATCCAGAAGCCCAACAAACCCATCGTCGCCAAGACCAAACCAAAGATGCGGGTACTGTACCTTGGATCAACCGCCGCCAAGACGTCGAAGGCGACGTCCTTGTGCTCGATCTCTTCGGCGGCGTGCCAGCGCAAGAGATCGCGCATGACATTTGGTGCATCCGCGAAGAGGTCGGGGCCGAGCGCTCTTTCGGCGAACAGCGCCGTGTAGTGTTCGAGCGCCACGGTTACCGACAAGCGTAAGTGGGGCGCGAATTTTGGTTCCAGCAGGTCCCAGGCGACGCGCTGATACATCGTGAGGAAACCGTCGATGTCGTAACCTTGCCCCCGGAGGATGTCGAAGAACTTCTCGTGCGCGTGGGCGTGGTGGCCCTCTTGCTGGCAGAATCCTCTGACTCTCGCCAAAAGAGCGGGATCCTTTTCGATCTCTTTCATGTAGTAGCGGACGCTGCGCACGAAGAATCGTTCGCCCATGGGGAAGATCAGATTCAACACATTCGCCATCTGTGTCCCGAGCGCGAAGTCTCCCATCCAGTGTTTAGGAATGCCGGCTTCCTCGAAGGCGAAGTCTCTTTTCCGCGGTACGATTTCGTTGGCCATAAAGATGCTCCTACTTGAAGTGCGGGATCACTTCGCCCGCGAAGGTTTTGATCGACTCTCGGATCAGCTCGTCCGGGACTGTGCCCATCTGCATGACCAAGATCAGCTCGTCGACGCCGATGTCTTCGAATCGCTCGATCGTTTCGATTGCACACTTTGGGTCACCGACGATCGTCGCCACCGGTGCGCCGGGACCGTTTCTTTGCGCCATCGCCCGGGAAAGATCGCTCGCACCGAGAAACTCGCGCTCGATCGGCAACAATCCCGTGGGGCGATCGCCGCCGAGGTAATACCGCTGCAGCGCGTCCAAGAAAAAGCGCGCTCCGCGAAAGCCGTACTCGCAAGCCTTCTTGTCGTCCTTCAACACCAAACATGCCGGCGTACACGCGAAATGATCCGTCTTCGCCCGGCCGATCGGGTTCGCTGCGGCGACCGCTTTTCGATATTCGGCGACTTTCTCGGTCAGGTAGTCGTCGGTGCCGAAGGCGAAGTTCAGCGCCCCGATCCCTAATTTGCCCACTTCTTTGGCGGTGTCCGGTTTGCTGCAGGCCGCGAACATCGGTGGGTGCGGCTGCTGCACCGGTTTCGGAACGATCTGGGTCGGCGGGATGTCGAAGAACTTCGAATGATGCTCGAAGACGTCCGCGCTCCACATCCGCGGGATCATCTCCAGCGCTTCCAACCACTGTTCGTGGAGCGTCGTCAGATCGTTCTCGAAGGCGACCTTCTCCACCAAAGAGCTCGACTTCCCGGATCCCCAGTTGACGCGCCCATTCGAGAGAATATCGAGTGTGGCGATCCGCTCGGCGACGCGGATCGGATGATTGTAGCGGTATGGCAAAAGGGTGATGCCGTGACCGATCCGGATACGCTCTGTTTTGGCGGCCACGAAACTGAGAAAGATCTCCGGCGCCGAAGAATGTGAGTATTCGAATAAACCGTGGTGTTCGACCGCCCAGATACAGTCGTATCCACACTCATCGGCGAGGACCGCCTGTTCGACGGCGTCGTGGAAGACCTTGCGCTCCAGCTCGCGCGTCGGACGCGACATCTGCATCTCGTAGAACAACGAAAATTTCATCGCGCTTCTCCTTGCAGGAATTTGGCGACCATTCGGACCGCTCGCCCGCGCAGGTTCTTCCGCTCCGTCTCCGCGCGAAAACGAGCGAACATGCCGGGCACGACGAACGCACCGCTGGTGTCGCCTTCGATGACGACGCGCCCGGTGACTTGTGCAGTTGCATAAGTCATGCGGCCGGACATCAGCTCGCGGAAAGTCTCCACCTCGAGCGACACGATCGACGTCGGCGGACGAGGAACGCCGCGAATAAAGCTCAACTTTTGGTCTTTGATGCGGATCGTGTAGTCGGCGCCACCACGTCCGGTGATGGCCAAATGGACAGTGCTGTCGAAACCTGAAGTTTCCGGATCCGCCGGGGCGTGTTTGGCGCCGAAACCCACTAAAGTCATGAACGCATTGATCCTCGGATCAGTACGCCCGTGCGCAGCCGCCAAATACGCCTTCATCACCGCCGAACCGGTCGCGTATTTCGGAGCCCAGCCGAGCTCCTGTTTCGCTTTGGCGCTCGAGGGACGAACCCGGACGTTCACACATTGTTGCCACGAAGGATCGACCGCGCCGCGCGGCAAGAGTCGCGAGATCGCCGGCAACGCGCGCACGCCGATCTTCGGCATGGGGATCAAGCGGAGACCTGTCTCTTTGGCCAGGTCGCCAAAGCTCAAAGGATCGTCCGCGGACAGATTGTACGCGCCGCGCGCTCTCTGTTTCTGGGCCAGGATGAACGCGTCGGCGACGTCTTCGTCCCAAACGGAAGGCAGCTCCGAGGTGCTCGCGCCGATCAAGAAGCCGGCTTCCATTCCTTTGGCGAACAGCTCGCCGAGCGGATTGTTCAGATGTGCGCCCATCAAGATGGTCGGCCGAAATCGAACGACGGCGACCGCCGGATGTGCCGTCTCGAAGCCATCCAAAAATTCTTCGACGCGATACTTCGCCGCCGAATAGGGGAACGAATCCACCAAACGGCGAGGCGAGGTCTCCACCAAAAGCTCTTCTAAGCCGGCCGCGATCCCGTATGCCGCCACCGAGGAGGCATAGATGATCTGTTTGGCACCCGCGCGCACCGCGCTCTCGAAGACGTTCACGCTGCCGCGGATGTTGATGTCGTCGAACGTCGTGCGTTCGAGCTTCGAGGTGACGATGAACGCCAGGTGAATGACCACCTCGCAACCTTCGAAGTGGTCGCCGATCGTCGGATCGCGGACGTCCGCCTTCACGTACTTCAGCTTCGCGCTCGTATAGGCGGGTGGAACGCGATCGATGGCCACGATTTTCCCGATCGAGCGGTCGTAAGCCAGGCGCCGGCAGAGATGTGTGCCGAGCTGCCCCGAAGCGCCGGTCACCGCGACGTTGATCTTCGCACCCCTCATGCAATAAAAACATACGTGTTTTTATGGTCCGAGGGAAGCAGTCACCGCCGCTCGACAAAGCTCCGGGTCGCGGGAAGTACGATCGGAGCAAAAACAAGAAGGTGCGCGCCGGAGAGCAGCGCGCCTTGCTCCTCGAAGCGACGGCGCAGGTGATCGCCAAAGAAGGTTTCGGTGGCGCGTCGATCGCGGCGATCTGCGAGCAGGCAGGGATGTCGCGCGCGACGTTCTATATGCACTTTCGCGATCTGCGCCGCGCGATGCTCAAGCTCCACGACTATGCGGCGAGCTTCGCGTACGCCTATGTCGCCGAGCGCCTCGAAGGCATCGAAGATCCGCTCGAACGCCTGTCGACGGGCGTGAGCGCGTTCCTCGGTCTCATCGCGGAACATGGCGACATGGCGCGCGTGGTGTTTCGCGAGATCCGCGCCGCAGGTCCAGAGTACGAGACACGGCGTGAAGCGGAGATCGAACGGTTCGCCGAGCTCCTCGAGGAAGGCGCGCGCGAAGCGTACCGCCTCGGCGTCGCCAGCAAAGAGCCGGACAAGGTGGTGATCTATGCGTTAGTCGCCGCGGTGGAAGCGGTGGCCATGCGTTACGTGTCGCGCGGCGAAGCGCACAAAGCGCGCGAAGCCGAACCGTTGATGGTCGATCTCGTGTTTCGCGCGTTGCGATAGGCGCGCCTCGGCATGTAGCTGTGAGGCTCTAGACGCGCTAGTCTGTGTATGCCTTGGCGAACGGTTGGAGCGAGTTGTACGCGTGGATGCGAAATCAGGACCCAAATGATCCTGGTTTTCAAGCTAGCGCCTGGGCGCGTTTTCAGAATCTTGTTTTTGTCTCAGAACACGCCCTGGCGTTGGGAATTCTGGTCAACCTTGGTCAAAAGCTATCGGTTCACGAGCGCTACGGGATCGTGCTAAGCGTCATAGAGTTACTGGCTACTCGCGAGTGGCCCGCTGAGTGGCGACCGTCGCGTGATGCGTTTCTTCGGGCGCTGAGCCGACTGGTGGGAGAGCACAATCTCGAGCATGACTCCTCTTTCTTCGCCTCTGTGCTGAAGAGCGGTCCTCGCGCAGAGCAGCATCGCGTCGGCTACAGCGCGCTTCTCTCCGCTCAAACATTACTCCTTCAAGGCTGCCCACGTGAGGCTATTCAGCCTGTCGCCTGGATCTGCAACGCGGGGAAGCTCGCATGCGAATCTGTATACCGGGAGATTTCTCTCAGCTATCAAGGGAATCCGGACGTTTCTTCGCGAATTTTTCGATATCTTGCAATCTCGTACGATTACGCGGTGGCGGCAAAGCAACTGAACGATTCGTTGAATGTTGTTCTCTTCAGCTCTTCGCCATTTCTGGTCGTCCAGGCAGGCTAAAATGCATCTCACTCGCTTCCAGATTCGGAATCTACGCGCAATTGGATCGATTGATCTAGATCTTCGCGAGGCCGATGGGCGTCCCCGTCGGCGTCAGGTTGTCGTCGGCGCGAATGGCGCTGGCAAAAGTACGCTCCTCGACGCTCTCGTTCATTGGTTTTCAAGGTTCGACGCGGCGATTTGGCGATCCGGAGGGAGGGCTCTGGTTCCTAGTGATGTCCGAATCAATCCTGCAGACCAGGCTTTGGGCCCGAATGAACGGCTCCCCATAGGTGAGATTGAGCTATCATTTGAACTCACAAAAGGAGATCCCGAATGGCTCGCCCTTTCGGGCCAGACCTCAGATCGAACTGGAGACTTCAAAGAGGTTATAGGTTCCGAGTCATTCGGGGCTCTGCCACAGGCGGAGAACTCGATATTCTCTTCGGACTTTTCCGTGGTGCGGGCATGGATGAACTTTGCGGATCGAGCGCCGCCGTGTGTATTCCTGCCAGCAAGCAGAGGAGTTTTGTCGCTTGCCGAATACGTGAGCGTTCACGGGCTTACATCATTCGACCGGATGGCCGGCTCACTTTCTCGAAACGCATCTCGATTCGAGTCGCTCGGCGCTCTTCTTGCGATAGCATTTAATTCAAAGGATCATGATGCTCTCGAGAACAAGAGGGCACGGCGCATGTGGAAAGCTCTCGAGAGAATCGATGACATGCCGAAACCGATGTTTGTGAGAGGACTGGAAATCTATTTTCGATGCAAGGACAATGCGATTGTTCCTCTGAGGTCACTAAGCCAAGGACAGCTTGCTCTATTGTTGATGTTTGCGGAAATCGCGTTACGGCAGCCGGACGGGGGCATCATCCTGATTGACGAAATTGAACAGCATTTGCATCCAAGGTGGCAGCGACTAGTTATGGAAGCCTTAACTGCTTTATCACCTTCTTCTCAGTTCATTGTAACGACCCAGTCACCAATCTTTGCGGCCGCAAATCCAGATGACCTAGTCCACTTAGGAGATTGGTCAAACCATGGCGCATAGTCCTTCAGGGTCAAAAGCGTCCGGCTCTCTCTCGGAAATACTTGAAACGCAATTTCATTTGAGCCCGACGGTCTCAATAGGACAAGCCGGTGCGCTCGCTGCAATTCGAGAAGAGATGCAATCCAGTGCGGTGCCCAACGATTCGCTGTTGTTGATTTCTGACCAACCCGTCGGGCGGGGCGCATTGTTCGATGCAAGCGGTGCTCGGGTGTCTTTTCCAAGCGGAAATGAGTATGACTATTGCTACGTGGGCCTCATTGATCCATCTCCTACGCTTCGCTGGGCACATAGTGCATGGTGGGCGTTTGTTCCAGCAGATGGATCGAGCAAAGCCATTTTCAAGGGCACCAAATTTCCTGAAAGCACGTCAGGTTCAGTGCGTCTTTTGCCAGTCGATGACTTGGACGAACATCCATGACCATTCGAGCTTTCTTATGGTGCGGATATGCTCGTGAAGGCGTGGCACGCCCGGACATCTCAAACTTGAGCCGAGGCGAGAAAAGGTCGCGTGTCGCGAAATTGATTCGGGACGATTTTACTGCCTCGGTGAACGAGCTGCAGGTGGCGTATGACGCTGCCCTGAGGCTTGGTGTTGAGCCTGGACATGTCTTTGCATTTTTGACAAACGACGATTTGAGACCTAACGACTTCAAGGGCTCAATGCATCAGCCTACCATTGAGAGCCTTCTGGCCGTTGTAAGTGGCATCGCGCAAACGTCGCTACCAGAGGACGCACTTCTTTTTTTTTCGTCGAATCACGGAGGCCCCACTGGCCTTTTCGTACAGCAACAAATCGACGAATTGGGAGAAGATATGGAGCCTCAAGTCCTCTCTCCGGAAATCTTCCGAGCAGCGTTTGATCGTGTTCAAGGTTCACAGTTGCTTGTTTTGTCCGCTTGCAATTCAGGATTATTCCTTTGTGTTGCGAATGAGCGGCGTGCGGTCTTAGCTTCTTGCAACCCGGACGAAGAATACCAGTATGTTCACGATGATGAAGGTAGGCCATATTCAGTTTTCGGCGACGTTCTCCTAGCCCGCTGGACCGGAGTTACGAGTTTCGATCAAAGCGTTGGAGGTCCGATGTCACTCCATGATGCTTTTCGAGTCGCGGAAGCTGAGATGCGAAGGAAAGGAATCGCGCGCTCAAGTCCGTTGTATCTAGTTCACGAATCCTGGTCGTGGCCAGGACGAGCCTAAACTTCGGGTCCGAGCGCTTCGACTTCCATCGTCAGTTGTTCCCAGCGCGACATTTCTGCTTCCAGCGACGACTTCACTTCTTGATAACGTTGCGCGGAGGCCCGCGATTTCTCGGGGTCTTGATGGGTCGCGGGGTCCGCCAGCAACGCTTCTAACATCACTTGTTCACTCTCGAGAGCAGCGATCTTGGCTTCGACATCCGCCAAGCGCCTTTTCACGCCACTTCGCTTCTTGCGCTCTTCGGCTTCACGTTCGCGTTTCTCTTTGTACGCTTCTTTACCCGTGGCCACCGGTGCCGCAACAGCAGAACTGGTCTTCGGTACAGCTGTACCTTCGGATACATCGGCCTCGCGCGCGTGCTCGACCTGTGCTAGATGATCGAGATAGTCGGCGAGCGAGCCGGGATAGACCTCGACGAGGCCGTCATGCACGTCCCACACTTTGTTCGACAGACGCCGCGCAAAATCCAAGTTGTGGGAGACGAACAACAAGGTGCCGTCGTAACTTTCGAGCGACGCGGTCAGCTTTGTCGCCGATTCGAGATCGAGATGGTTCGTCGGTTCGTCGAGCAACAGAAGATTGCCCGGTGAAGCCAACATGCGCGCCAAAGCGACGCGTGCTTTTTCGCCGCCGGAGAGCACGCTCACCGACTTTTCCACGTCGTCGCCGGAGAACAAAAACGCACCGCAGATGGCGCGCGCTTCCGTCTGCGAGAGATCCGGTGCCGCCGACCAGACTTCGGTGAGCACGTCGTTGTTGCCGTTCAACACGTCCGCGTGATGTTGCGCGAAGTACGACGGCGTCACGCCTGTACCGGCCTTGATCGTGCCCTCGTCCGGCGAAAGCTCACCCGCGAGCAACTTCAACAACGTCGTTTTGCCCGCACCGTTTCGCCCGACCAATGCGAGCCGATCGCCGCGACGAACTTGCAGTGATAGATCCGAGAACAGCGGATCTTCGCTGTATCCGAAGCTCAAGCCCTCCACGTTCAACACCGTGTCGCCGGAGCGCGCCGTCGGCTTGAACTTGATGGTCATCGACTTTCGCAGCTTCGGCAGCTCGACCGCTTGATCCTGAAGTTTCTCGATCATCCGCACGCGCGACTGCGCTTGCCGCGCCTTGGACGCTTTCGCTTTGAATCGATCGACGAACGCCTCGAGCTGCTTTTTCCGCGCTTCATCGCGCGCTTGTTTGTTCTCCAGCAATTCGAGCTCTTGCGCTCGCTGCTCGACGTACTGATCGTAGTTGCCGCGGTAGGTCCTTAATCCCTCGACCTCGAGACTCGCCACCCGTTTCACCTGCGAGTTCAAAAACTCGCGGTCATGGGAGATCAACACCAACGCCTGTCCGAAAGATCCGAGATAACCGCCGAGCCAGTGCACCGACGGCATGTCGAGATGGTTCGTCGGTTCGTCGAGCAAGAGCACGTCGGGATGTTGGTAAAGGAGCGCCGCGAGCGCTGCACGCATGCGCCAGCCGCCGGAGAATTCGCGCACCGGGCGCGAGAAGTCGGCGACCTCGAAACCGAGACCGCTCAGGATGCGTTCTGCTTCGTGTTTGGCGAACCTGGTCTCTAGATCAGCGAGCACCGTGTGCAGATCGGAGAGCTCTCCGGACAACGCGAGCTGCTCTTCGGGATCGGTCGCTGCAGCCAAAGCAGCTTCTGCTCCCGCCAATCTTTCTTCGAGCACCGTTTTTCCGGGAGCGGTCGAAAGGACAGTATCGAGCAGCGAGCCCGCTCCGGGATCGGCGTGTTCCTGTTCGAGATAACCGAGGCGCAGGCCTTTCGCGCGATTGACCTTGCCGCCGTCGGGTTGTGCGCGGCCGACGAGGATCTTCATCAACGTCGATTTGCCGGTGCCGTTCGCTCCGATGATCCCCAGGCGATCGCCCGCCTCGATCGAGAGGCTGGCGCCCTCGAAGATCACTTTGCCGCCGTATTGCAGCGAGAGATCGTCGACGAAGAGGAGCGACACGCACGCCGTTCTTGCCACAACGCACCCCTTTCAGGAAGGCTGCGTCGATGGACCTTCTCGGCCTCACCGCAGACGAGGTTTGTGCGCGTGCAAACGCCCGCCTCGAAAGCGGTGCCGGCGTCGCGCTCAAGGTTTATCGGCGCGTGCTCCTCGACGGACGCTTCGAGCCGGAAGCGTTCGGGATCAAACCCGCGAGCGTCGAAGCGTGGCGGCGCGAGTTTTCACTGGAGCTCCCGCGCGTGGTGCGCGTCATCGATGAACCGTCGAACCTCGACGCGCACACCATCAAAGCTGTGCTCGCCACCAAAGACGGTTTCGAGATCGAGATCGTGCGGATCCCCATGGGCGGCGGCGAGCGATTCACTTTGTGTGTTTCGAGCCAAGTCGGCTGCAAGCTGGCGTGCAAATTTTGCGAGACCGGCAAGATGGGTTTGTTCCGAAATCTCGAAGCACACGAGATCGTCGGACAGTTGATCGTCGCCCGCACCGTGCTCGGTTGGGAGATCAGCAACATCGTCTTCATGGGGATGGGCGAGCCGCTCGACAACACCGAGAACGTGATCCAAGCGCTGCGCGTCCTCAACGATCACAAGGGGCTCCACTACGGCCAACAACGGCTGCGCGTGTGTACCGCCGGCGAGCCCGAAGGGATCCGCGAGCTGGGCAAGCTCGGTTGGAAGCGCATGGATCTTTCGATCAGCTTGAACGCGGTCACCGACGAACAACGTTCCTGGCTGATGCCGATCAACAAACGTCATCCGCTTGCTGAATTGCAGGCCGCGTTGGTCGAGTATCCGAAGCGTCGCAATTTTGTCTTCGGGATCAATTTCTGCCTGCTGCCGGGGATCAACAACACGCGCGAGGATGCGCGCAAAATCGCGGAATTTTGCGCGCCGCTCGGACGCGTATTGGTCAACGTGATTCCGTATAATCCGGGCACTGATCCTTTGGCCAGGATGCCCGCGGAAGAAGAGATCGAAGACTTCATCCGCTGGCTCGAAGAAGAGAAGCTCGCGGTGCGGCGCAGGATCACCAAAGGGCGATCGGTGATGGCCGCGTGTGGTCAGCTCGGAAACGTCACCATGAGCAAAGAGCTCAGGATGAAAGCGCGAGAAGCTCGTCGATCATCCGAAGCGTGAGGCCCCAGATCGTCCGGCCTTCGTAGTGATAACAAGGCAGCGACATCGACGGCAGCGCGCCGGAGATCGACCACTCCATCGTCGTGCGATTGTTGCGATCCGCGAGGAATGGAAGCGGGACCCACAACGTCTCTTTCACTTCGTAGCTCGGCACCAAGATCGGGTCGCCGCGCGGATCGTTCAGCTCGAAGACGTACGGAAGGATCACCATGGGCAGCGGTTTTCCGTGCGCGATGGCCATCAGATGCGAGAGCTCGCCGATCTGTCTTCCGAACAAGCCGAGATCGAGCGCGATCTCTTCACGTGTTTCGCGCATCGCTGCGTCGAGCGCGTTCTTGTCGGTGTCGTCGACCCGTCCGCCGGGCAGGGCCATGTGTCCCGACCACGGATCTTTTGGATGTTCTGCGCGGCGGATGAACAAGATCTCGGGATAGTCGTCACGTGTCTCGCGCAAGATCGCGGCGACCGCGGCTTGTCTCATTACGCCTTCGGCGACGATACGTTTCGGCGCGTTTTTCGACAGCGCTCGTTTGATCGCGCTCAGCGTCGGCACGGCCCGATCATGGCGCATTGACCGTAGAAGCGCGAGAGCGTAGTTGTCGCGACCCGTTTTCGATGTCGTTGGATCTGCACACGCTGAATCGCGAGCAGCTCGAAGCCGTGTTGTGCACGGAAGGGCCGTTGCTCGTTTTGGCTGGCGCAGGCAGCGGTAAAACGCGCGTGATCACGTACCGTCTCGCGCACCTGATCGAGAACGGGATCGCGCCGAAGAACATCCTCTGCGTGACCTTCACCAACAAAGCAGCGTTCGAGATGCGCGAACGCGCGAAGAAGCTCGTCGGGAAAACCGTGCGCGGCGCGACGATGAGCACCTTTCACGCGTTGGGCTCGAAGATTTTGCGCGAATACGGCGAACGCGTCGGGCTCCGGCCGCACTTCACGATCTGCGATGGTGCGGATCAAGTCGGGACGTTGCGGCGCATCCTCCGTTCCTTGCGGATCGACGATCGTAAGTTCGACGCGAAGCGGATCATGGCGAACATCTCGCGCGCGAAAAACGCGGGAATGAACGCGCAGGATTTTCGGGATCAACCGGAAGATCTTTCGCTCGAAGAAGACTTCGAGGGCGAATATCAAATCGCGACCATCGAAGCGTACACCAAGTACGAAGAGAACCTGCGCGCGCAGAACGTCGTCGACTTCGATGATCTGTTGTTGCTGACCGCGAAGCTGCTGGCCGAGAACGACGATGTTTTGGAGAAACTGCGCGATCGCTGGCGATACCTGCAGGTCGACGAATATCAAGATACGAACGGCGCGCAGTTCGATCTGATGCGCATGCTCGCCGGCGAGAAGCGCAATCTGTGTGTCGTCGGGGACGACGATCAATCGATCTATGGATGGCGCGGCGCGGACGTCGAAAACATTCTCAGCTTCGGCCACATCTTTCCGGGCGCGACGATCGTGAAGCTGGAGATGAACTATCGCTCCACGGGTATGATTCTCGAGGTCGCAAACTCCATCATCGAGAAGAATCCGATGCGCCACGACAAGACCCTGCGCGCGGCGGCCGGTGCGGGTGAGCCGGTGAAGCTCGTGGGAATGGAGGATGAGGACGTCGAAGCGGAGCAGGTGGCGAACGGGATTTTGGCGCTGACCGCGGCGCAGGTGCCGGCGCGGGATGTCGCGGTGTTGTTTCGCTCGAATGTGCAGTCGCGTTCGCTCGAGCTCGCTTTTCGGCGCGCGCATATTCCGTATCGTGTCGTCGGCGGGATGGAGCTGTTCGATCGCAAAGAGATCAAAGACACGCTCGCGTATCTGAAGATCCTCGACAACCCAGAGGACGAACAGTCGATGAGGCGCGTGATCAACTTTCCTCCGCGCGGGATCGGCGACACCACGATCGAGAAGATCGACAATTGGGCGCGCGCAAATGATCTGTCGTTGTTCGAAGGATTGCAGCGCGCAGATCAGGTCCCGAACGTCACCCAAAAATCGACGGACGCGATCGCCGTTTTCTTGGATATTTTGAAGACGCACCGCGCGTTGCTCAACAAACGCAAGCTGTCGACGGTCGCGAAGAAGCTCGTGGAAGCCGTGAAGCTCGAAGCGGCTTTGCTCGATACCACCGACAGTGGATCGACTGCGACGCGCAAGGTCGACAACGTGCGCGAGGTCATCCGGCAGATCGAGCGGTTCGAGAAGAAGGTCGATCCGGCGCGCGCGGAGGAAGCGGAAAAGGAAGAGCTCGAGGGCGATCTTTTGTTGGAGAGCGAAGCGACGTTATCCGGCTTTTTATCGGATCTTGCGCTCGGCGCTTGGCACGACGGCACCTCGAAAGAGGATCGCGAAGATCAGGTCGTGCTCTCCACGATCCATGCGGCAAAAGGCCTCGAGTGGCTGCACGTCTTCGTCGTTGGAGCGGAGGAAGAGCTGCTTCCGCATGCCCGCACCGTCGACGGCGAGGGTGGGATCGAAGAAGAGCGGCGTTTGGCGTACGTCGCAGTCACACGCGCGCGCAGCCACCTCACTCTCTCTTGGGCGATCTCGCGTACCAAATGGGGTCGCATCGTTCCGCGAAAGAGATCTCGTTTTCTCGATGGGCTTCCCGAACATGCGATCGAAGTCCGCGAGGGCGACGTGAAAGTTGCGCGCACCGAAGATGAAAAAGAAGCGATCGCGAAAGATTGGATGGCCAAGATCCGATCACAGCTCGGCATCAACGAGTGAATCGGGCGCCCAAGTTCTACAGATTGGTGCATTAGGCAACAGCGCCCGCTGTGTGTTCGCGTGCGCGCGTCAGATGGCGCACGCAATGCAGTGCTGTATCTGCACGTGCTCAGGGGTGCTAACGTGAGCGCATTGAGCGCTGGACCTAAAGCGCGGGAGGACGACACCACGGTCGACCGCATTCCCGCATCGCGCGCGCCTTCGACGCCGTATCCACGCATTGCGCGACCGCGCGGCGCCAGCGACATCCGCCCTGCGCGGCGCATTCGTGTCTGTGAGCTGACGCCCTCCTTCTCCGGGGGCGGCGCTGAGGAACGGATCGCGCGCGTGCTCGCGTCGATGGATCGCGAAGAGTTCGATCTCGCGTGGATCGGCTTCGGCGACGTCCAACACGGACTGATCGAAAGGGCAGGTCTCGGAATCGAGTGGATGCCCGTCGAACGCCATCCTTCGCGCGGCGTCGAGCCGCACCTGATCTTCCGCATCGCCATGGCGCTGCAGCGCTTTCATCCGGATGTCCTGCACGTGCACAACTGGTCGACCAGCTTGTACGGGATCGCGGCCGCACGTTTGGTCGGCGTACCGCTGGTCATCTACGGCGACGGAGGCCGCGATACTCCCGAAGGTCCCTCGCGCCGGCGTCGTGCGTTGATGCGCGCGTTGGCACCTCACGTCGATCGCTACACCGCGGTGTGCGGCTTCTTGGGATCCGAGCTCTCGGAACAATGGCGGGTGCCGCCCGATCGGGTGCACGTCATTCCGAACGGCGTCGATCTCGCGCGGATCGACTCTGCGCCGGACAAACGTGAAGCGCGACTGGCGCTCGGCCTCCCGCAAGATGCGTTGGTGGTCGGGACGATCGCGGGGCGTTTCCGCGCGGTGAAACGTCTGCCGAACTTGATCGAGGCGTTTGCGCGCGTCGCTGCGGGCCGCCCGAACGTACACTTGATGTTGGTCGGCGATCCTTTGGAGCACGGCGAGGAGCTGCGCGAACAAGCACGCGCCTGCGGGCTCGGCGATCGTTTCCATCTCCCTGGCCATGTGGCCGGGGTCCATTCGATCCTCAAAGCGTTCGACATCACCGTGAACTGTTCGGTGTTCGAGGGATCCTCGAACGCTGTGCTCGAAGCGATGGCTGCGGGCATGCCGGTGGTCGCGACCGCGGTCGGCGGGACCCCGGAAGTGATCGAACACGGCAAGAGCGGGATGTTGGTTCCGCCGGACGACATCGATCGTCTCGGCCGCGCGATCGGCGCGCTGATCGACGACCGCGCGCTCCGCGAACGTTGTGGTGCGAACGCGCGCCTGCGCATCGAAGAAAAACACACACACGCGCAGATGTTGGATAAATACGTCGCGCTCTACCGGCAAGCATTGCTCGCGCCGGCGCGAAAACCGTGGCGCCGGCTCGGCGATCTCGGTTCTTCGGTGTTTCGTCTGGCGGCCGAGGAGATGGAGCCCTAATCCCGCTGTGAGCGTTGCGCTGCTGATCTTTTTGTTCGTCGACGTGGAGAGCGCGGTGCTGCTCACCGCCGACGGAAAACGTGCGCAAAAAGAGCTGGAAGCGATGCGCGGGAAAGTCGAAGACGAGCTCGCCCGCGATGAAGCCGTGTTGGTGAGAGCGCGCGCGGAGACCGCCAAATACCAAAAGCTCGCGACGGCCTACGAGAAGAAGGTCGCGGAGAAACAAAAGGCGCTCGATGAAGCGCAGGATCTCCGCTTCGATCCGCTCGTCGCCCGCATCGACACCTTGATGCAGAAACAGAGCTCCGCGGGCGTACGCGTGCTCGATGCGGCCGACTATCCGCCGCTGTTCCCGACCAAAGAATGCGACGTGACACAGGAGCTCGTCGCGCTCGACGCGAAAGGCGGCCACCTGTCCGAAAGACCAGGTTGTGCGCGGCGCGCTGTTTTTTACGTGAGCTTGGATCGGGTGATGGCCTCTTTGCCGGAGTCGAAAGCGGTGTCCGCGCGGCTCGACTCCTTTCAGCGCGAAAAACAGACCGAGCTCGATCAGCGACAACGCGCTTTCGATCCGGATGCGAAGGATGCCGACGAGCGGCGTTTCGAGCTGGCTGCGCGTTACGAAGCCTACCGGCGCGAGCTGAAGGCACGCGAAGAACAAGAGCTCCAGATGATGAGAGGTATGGCGATCGCCCATGTCCAAAAACGCGCGGAGGGTTTCGAGCAGGCGCTGTTTCTCGAGCGCATCGCCGAAGTTCCGCTGCTCGATCGCGCCTGTGATGTGACGCGATTTTTCAGCGGGGAGGATCGCGCGCCGCTTGGCTCCGCGTGTCCGGCGTGGACAGGATCCGAACGATGATGATGATGACGGTCGGCCGCGCCATGACTGCGGCGAAACATGTTCTGCGCAAAGGTGATCCGCTCTCCAAAGCGAAAGAGCTGATGCAGATGAACGCCGTGCGCCACCTTCCCGTGCTCGAAGGCGATCGCGTCATCGGCATCATCACCATGTCCGATCTCTACGTGATGGAAGCAGTGGTCGCCGCCGACCCCGACAAAACGCTCGTCGATGAAGCGATGTCGAAAGAGCTGTACATCGTGAAGCCGGAAGAGCCGCTGGCGAACGTCGCGCTGGAGATGGCGAAACGTCAGGTCGGCTCGGCGTTGATCGTGGAGAACGGAAAACTGACCGGCATCTTCACCACCACCGATGCGTGCCGCGTTCTCGGTGAAACGTTAAGCGGCAGGTAAAGTGAGCGCGAAGCTCGCGCCGCTTTTTTGATCCTCGAGCACCAGATCGCCGCCCATGGTGCGCGCCAACCGGCGCGAGAGCGCGAGGCCCAGACCGACACCGGGTGCAGATCCGGCGGCCGCTTCCGCCGAGCGGGAGAACGGCGCAAAGAGCCGGCGTTTCGCTTTTTTGTCGATGCCCGGTCCGTGATCGCGCACATGAAATTGTACGTTTCCACTGCGTTTTTCCACGTCGATCCTGATCGATCGATCAGTCGCGGTCGCCGCGTATTTGCAGGCGTTGTCGACGAGGTTGAACAAGATCTGTTCGACCGCCGTGGCGTCGGCGCGGATCGAGCCTGCGTCTTCGGGGAGATGAAGATCGATGGTCATCTTTGCTTGGGCCGCGCGATCTTTCAGCCGATCGACGACGCGCGAGATCGTGTCCGCGACGGGCAAAGTCTCCACACGTCCGGTGTGGCGCCCGCGTTCGATGCGCGCATAGGCGAGCACGTTCTCCACCAAGTGCGAGAGGCGCACCGCTTCCTTTTTGAGTGTGTCGAGGTAACTCGCGCGTTTGGCCTCGTCGCGCACCATGCCGTCCGCGAGCATCTCGCTGTACATGCGGAAGGTGGTCAACGGCGTGCGCAATTCGTGCGTCACCGCGGAGACGAAGGCGCCTCGTCTCTCGGATAAAGCCATGGTCCCGAACATCAGCGCCGCCACGGCCGCTGCAGCGAGCAAGACGCCGCTCCAGGCGATCGCCAAGATGAAACGGATCGGCGTACCGAGCTCAGGTGTCTCCACGGACACTGTACCTGCGACCAGGTAGGCCGGCACCGAAGCGAGGCGACGTTGATCGTCTTGGTTTGTCGCTTCGATCGCCCGCAGCTCCGCCTCCGGCAATAGGTCGCGCACCGTCGACAAGAGGTTCTCGCGCACGCTCGACCAATCGAGCCACACACCTTGCACGAAGTCCGCGTTCTGAATGCGCACCCGCCGCGCGAGCAAAAGCGCTCCCTTCACCCACAACGGCGTGAGCGGTCCTTGGCGCACGTTGCCCACCGAAACCGAACGCGGGCTCCGCATCCGCGGCGTCTCCACCTGTTGCTTTTGCGCGTCTTCGCCTCCGACGGCGCCTTGGTTTCGGTCTTGGTTTCCATCGGCGAGCCCGGCCTTTATTTGGTCCGCCTGCGCGTTTTGCGGCGCGTTCAGCGATTGCCGGCCCGGGTTGTTGTAACTCGAGGCTTGCTGCACCGCTTGAGAGCGCATCATCCACTCGTTGGAATTTTTCCCGCGCTGCACCACCTGTTCTTGTTGCACGGGTGCTTCGTTGGTCAGCGCCGCGACGATCTGCGGGGGCGCTTTTTGCGCTGCTTTTTGTTTCGGCGGTGCGAGCGCGCGCGCGACCGTGGTGTCGGGCGCTTCTTCGAGCGAAAGTTTCGCGGTGAGATTTTCCTTTTCGAGGATCGAACGCAGCTCGCCCAAACGCCGCTCGCGGAGCAGCAACGCTTCGTTGTCGAGATGACCGCGGAGCGCCATGCTGCGCAACTTTCCCTGCGGCGCGCTCGGTGAGCTGACGTTGCCTTGAGCGTCGATCTGAAAGTGGAGCAACACGTAGTCGACGTATTCGTCGAGCAGCGGTGACGGGATCAGCGGCTCGCTCTCGTCGACCGCAGCGAACATGCGATCATAAGAGCGCCCCGCAGGATAAAACGACGTGTACGTGAAATAAGGGCGCGCGCTTTCGTTCGCCACCAGCGGTGCGAGCGCGGAGTCCATGCGCCACAAGGCGAGGCGCACGTTCTCTTCGATCGCCGCCTGACGCCGCGCTTCCGCTTCGCGTTCGACGAGATCGAGCGCAGCCGAGCTGATCCAGCCGACGCCGAGCAAGACGACGAACAACGAGATCGCGAATGCAGCGACGGTGATGAGCGATCTTCTGTTCATGCGGTCGATCCTTGGAAGACGTAACCTTTGCCGCGCACGGTGAGGATCACTTTCGGCGACTCGCCGTCGTCGCGCATTTTTTCGCGAAGTCGTGCGACGTGCATGTCGATCGTCCGCGTGCGCACGTTGTTCGGCGGAAGCCGCCATACATTCAGGAGAAGCTCGTCGCGAGACACGGCGCGATTCGGATTTTTCGCCAAGTAACGGAGGAGGGCGATCTCCCGTTCGGAGAGCTCGAGACGGCCGCCGTCGTCGAAGCGCAATTCGGAGCGTGCGAGATCGGCGAGGCCTCCCGGGAACTTCACTTCTTCGAGATCGAGCGGGCGTTCCGCGGAGCGCCGCAACACCGCCTCCACGCGCGCCAAGAGCTCTTTCACCGAGAACGGCTTCACCACGTAGTCGTCGGCGCCGAGGCGCAGGCCTTTGACGCGGTCGCTCTCTGCACCGCGCGCGGTCAACACGATCACCGGCAGCGTCGGTCTCGCGAGCCGCACTTCCGCGAGCAAATCGAGACCGTCGCCGCCGGGGAGCACCAGGTCGAGGAGAAGAAGCTCATGTCCAACTTCGCGCGCCATGCGCAGCCCGTCGTCGAAGGTTCCGGCTTCGAGCGTAGCGTAGCCATCGAAGCTGAGAGCATCGAGGATGCCTTGTCGAATCGCCGGATCGTCTTCGACGACGAGGATGCGCCGCTTGGTCATGGTTTGGACTCTACTCGAACCGGAAGCCGTTCTTCGAGGCCTGCTCGCGAACCACGGCGATCATCGCAGCATCGAGCGTGTTCGCCGCGCCGCCTTGTGCTTTTTTCATCTCGCCATCGACGAACTTCGAGCGTTCGGCGCTCAGCGAGGCGATCCGTTTTTGGATCTCCGCGCGGCGCGCCGCTTTGCCTTTCACGTAGGCCTCGCGTTCGGCGGCGCTCATCTTCTGCATGTTCTCCGGAAGTTGGCCGGGCGCGAGCTCGCCGAGCTTCGCAGTGCCGTCTTTCGCGGCGTCGACCAGATCCCAAGTTGCGTTGTGATACGCGCCCGACGCTTTCGCCGTAGAACGCATCATCAAACCACCCGAGCTCTGGGACGCGTTCGAGTCTTGCGCCTGCTGGCGTGCGTAGTTCGATGCGCCGAGCGCACCGTACGGAATATAGGTCTCGTTGATCTCCACTCCGAGGCGCGCGATCTCGTCATCTTGCGGAGCGGCGACATGTACGATCGCGCTGTTGTGATCGATGGAGAGGAAACGTCCGTCGGCGATCATCGCCCCGGCCTGCCAGCCCGTGGCCACACCTTCAGAGCGCGCGCCGCAGAAGATGGTGTTCACCGTGATCCCTTTGGTGCCCGCGAAGCGGATCGCGTCACGATGGTCGACGCTGCCCTGCGTGAACGGCTCGTTGCCGGCGATGAACATCAGCTTGAGATCGGCGCGGTTCTCGCTCCAGGCGAGCGCGTCCGCCGCGGTTTTGATCACTTGGCCGGCATACTCTTCACCGCCGTTCGTGGTGAGCGCGAACAGCTCTTCCGAGATGCGATCGAGATCCGTGGTGAGCGGCACGATCATCCGAATGAAACCTTCACCCGCGGGGAGCGAGCTTTTGCCGTATTCGTAGAGCGCGATCTCGATGTCGGGGCGAACGCCGTCACGTTTCGCGGCGGCCAGCTCGTTGACGATCTTCCACAGCTGGGACTTCGCCTGGCCGATCAAACCGTCCATGGAGCTCGAGGTGTCGAGCAGGAGCGCGACTTGGATCTTCTTTTTGAGAACCGGCAGTTGCGGCTTGTGGACCACGGGTGCCGGCACCTGCTCGGGGATCGGATCGGGCTTCGGGGCCCCCTGGAAAAAGAGTGGAAGCGCCAGGAGTCCTGCGCCGAAGGAGAAGAGTGTGATGGTGCGCGTCGTTGGTTTCATAGTCGTTCCTTTCGTCAGCCGTTGCTTTCAAAGGAACGATACGCGCGAAAAATCGATCCGTGGGTAACGCGTCTGTAACTCAGATCCGTTACAGAGCAATGCTCCAGCAGGAGTACTGATTCGACATCAGCGGGTAGTGATAGATGAAGTTGAAACACATCTCGTCGTGCGAGGCTTCACCGAAGCTGATGCTCTGCCCGTTCGTGTTCCACCAACAATGTGTGCGCAGCTTATCGCCGGGATTGATCTGCTGTTCCGCGGGATCGATGACGATGTTCGGCTGATCGTTGAAGCTCCACGGATCGATGTCCACCAGCGTGGTCCACGTCGCCGTATTTGCGCGCTGCACTTCGAGCGTGATGCGCGTCCCCAAGCGGTGCATGTGCGGGAAGGCGCTGAAGATGGTGATCGGCGTGTTGATCGTGCATGTGCCCACGTGATCGACGTTCGCGCCGTTGATCGCGTTGAACCACGAAACGCCGGACCACAACATGCCGGCTTCGGTGAGGCCTGAAATGTCCGTGGTCAACACGCGAAAGCCGCTCTGATCCGTCTGTCCCATGGCGGTGACGCTGTCGTAATGCGCCTGCACCACGAGCTGCATGCCCGGTTCGAGCTTCACCCCGACACCCATGGGCATCACTTCTGTTCCACGACCCGGAGCCCAACCGCCGATCAGATCCCACTGCAGATCCCAAGATTCACAATCGAAGGGTCCCTCGCTCGCGTCACCTGCAGTGTTTTTGAACAACAACAAATGATGAAGATGTGCAGTGTTCACGATGAGCGGTTCGAATGCATAGGCATATTCTTCGGCGGACATCGATTGGGACACCGTCACCGACCAACAGAGATATTGGGTCGTGGTCACCGGGATATCGTAAGGATCTGTGTTGTTCGCATTGTGTGCCACGACGTCGATCGTCCGGCCGCTCGCGCCCGCATCGGGAACGATGCTCGCATCCGGGAAGGTCTCGCCTCCATCCTCCGCGACGCCGGCGTCGTCCTCGACCCCACCATCGGCCGGCGGGGTGCCTTCGGGCGCACCTTGCTCCGACCAGATACGGATGATGTCGCGTTCTTCGCGTGAAAGTTGTGGTTGTCCGGGCGGGGGCATCGCGTTTTGCGGCGCATTGATCCGGTACGCCATCATCTCGTGCACTGGGACGTTCCGATTCGTACGCTGGTGCGTGTCCGCCCAATCGACGAACGGACGCGGCGCACCGAACTGCGGAGGCCGCGTATGACAGAGCAAACATTTGTCGTGCACGATCGCGCGGACGTCGCCCCACCAAGTGTACGTTGGTACAGGTCCGGTGCCGCCGTCGCTGGTCGTGCTGGTGCCGGCATCGGCGTGGCTGAGCGAAGCGTCCTCGTTCACCACGGTGGAGGCGTCGTCCTCGGGTTGTGCCGTGGCGTCGTCCGGAGCGACGACACCCGCGTCCTCACCGGGCTGCAGGGGCATAGGCTTATTGCCCGAGCAGGCGGCGGCGGATGCGGCGAGAGCGAAGAGCACGTAGCAACGCTTCACGCGCGAAGCTTACGCGCCCCCGGATCTCCGCGCAGGTCGGTCGATCATCCTACGGGCGATCGAGCATCAGCTCCACGCTCGCGTCGCTGTCGGTTGCGAGCCAACGCGCGATCGATCGCCCGCCGACTTCCATTCGCAGCTCGGTGAATGCGCCGCCGACCCAGGTTTCGATCCCCGCCATGACGCCGTCCGCGTACACCGGCGCACCCTGGTGCGTGGAGATGATGAGCGCGTGTGACTCGACCTTCGGTCGCGCTTTCAAGGTTACACGCTGTTCGCCGGCGCGCGACGGACAACGCACCAGCCAGGCGCCGCTCGCGTTGTTGTTCGGCCGCCCGCGCACTACCGCTGAACCGCGGATCGCGTAACGTTCGGGACCACCGATGTCCGTGCCGAAACCTTCGAGCGCAGCACCGCGCGGAGCATCGATCTCCACCAAACAACCGTTCTGTTCGGTGATCGGCGAAAGTTTGGTGCTCACGCGGCCGCGATCGGGGAGCACGATCCGCTGCGGCTCGTAACCTTCCTTCATCACCAAGAGCGCGCGCTCGACGTTCGGTGCGATCATGAAGCTCAACGGCGCGGGACCAAGGACGCGCCCGTCGAGCTCGGCGATCACCATGGCACCCGCCGGGGACACGTCGAGCACCACTTCGTCCGCGGAGGTGACGAAGATCCTGTCCTTTGGATCAGGGAGCGCCCGCCACAACAACACCCCGGCTCCGCACACCGCGAGCGCCAGCAACGCCGCGATGATCACTCGGCGCACGTGGTTCGGCCGAAGGGCAGCGCGCAGCTCGTCGTCGATGCCGTCGGCCTTCGACGGTTCGATCAACGGAGCCACCGACGAAGCGACGTGTGGAGTCAGCGGCATCGGCATTCGCGGATAGACACGCATCGTGTCCGGATGGAGCGTCGGCGCTTCGAGCACGCCTTCTCCCGCATCGAGCTCTCTCTTCAAAGCGGGCGACATCTCACTCCAGACACGAATGTTCGTGGCGAAGTTGCGTTCGGTGCTCTCCTCCCGTGAGGGCGCTTCGGTGACCTCGAGGACAGTGGCCAGATCCTGCTCCGGCGCCACCACTTCGGTCGCGGAAACATCGATTTCCGGCGGGATATACGTCGCCTCGATGCGCGTCGAATCTGCGGTGGCGTTCAACATCAGCGTGGTGACGGCGTCGGGCCCGAGCGCGCCGAGCTGCGTCGTTTCGCTCGCGCAAAACGCTTTGAGCCCTTCGCTCGAGTGGATCTCCGAACGTGCCGCTTCCAGCTCGACGATCACCTCGGTCGCGCGCAGCGACCTGTCCGTCGGATCAGTCTGCTTGAGCCGCGACAAACACCGCGCCAAAGGCCCGGGCACTTCACCGTTCGCCAGCGTGATCGCCTCGAGCGCATGGCCGAGGCGCCACAGATCACCGCTCGGCCGCAGATGGAGCGTCATCGCTTCTTCCGGCGCGAGTCGCACCGGCAACATCTCGGCATCGAGCCAATCGAAGTGCAGATAGATCGGGGCACCCGCGACATCTGCGCGCCCGAGACCGAGAATCAACACCGACTGTTCCGACAACAAAGGATCGCAGCGCCCGCGCTCATGACGTTTCGCGAGCCGCTGCGCGATCGCGATGCCTACGTCGCACAGCTCCACGCCGGTCAGCGGACGGCTCAATCGGCGTCCCAGCGCGCGCGCTTCATCGCGCCAAGGGAGCGCCCAATACAGGACGCGCGTCCCGTCCAAACGATCGATCGCGCCGTGGGCGATCAGACCCAGCTCTTTGTCTTCCGCTTCGATCGCCGTCGCTTCGGCGACCCGTTGCTCGAAATAGTGTCGCTCCACGGCCTCGATCGGGCTCTTCGCAGCCCGCAGGCGAGCGAGCTGGAGGATCACCCGGCGATCGTCGCGATCGCGCGCTTCCACGAAGATCACCGTCGGTGCCCGCGACAGCTCGGCGATCAGCTGAAAAGATCCGATCGTTCCAAGCCCTGGATTATTGCGCGGAATCGCCGCTGGACGCAGCTTGCGCTCGATGACCGCGGTCTCGGGCATCGGATCCGCGGACGTACGAGGCGGCAGCCCGAGCGAAGGAGGCTCCTGGACCATCTCGGCCTTAAGACGAATCTTCCCCGGCGATCTGCCTCGAGCTCCGCCGATCGACCGAGCCTATCAATCCCTACGCAGCATCTGTTCTAGGTGCCAGGTATACATCGCCAGCTTTTCTTCCGTGACGGTGAGCAAATCGCGCACGCGGGAGACGAACAAGCCGGAGACGACGATGCCCCCGACACCGGCCGCGAGAATGAAGCCGAGCGCCGGCCCGCGGTGGAGCTCGACGAGCTGCGGGACGATACACATCATCCCGTCTTTGAAGAGGTAGGAGCTCGGAAAAAATCCGATCACCTCCAAGAACAGCGGCACCGCAATTCCTGCGACACCGAAGCCGATGATCATCGGGACGCGGTGGCGAAACGGCGTTTGCAGATAACTGATCGCATTCGCCGTCGCCAATGCTGGCACAAAGACCAGGGGCCCAAAAAGTCGCGAGAGCAAGATGATCACCACCGTGGAGAGCGCGATGCCGATGAAGCCGCGCGCCATGGTCGCTGCGCTCGATCGCCCGTACGCCGCACCGATCGCTTGCACGATGCTGATCAACGCGATGCAGCCCCAGGCGATCGCGGCCAGTGTCCAATCGCGCACGCCCATCCACACGAACAGCGGCGCAAACAAGAACCAGGCAAGATAAGCGAGCACCGCAAAACGCGCCGAACGCACCTGCCAATCGACCTTCGCGGTCTCCAACATCTGTTCGAGCTGTTTCGGCCGCACCGACGGTGGATGCAACATCAGGCGCGCGAGACCGTCGGCGGCGCGCGTCGATTCGGGATCGAGCGCCAACACCCGTCCGAGCCGCTGCATCGCTCGGCTGCGATCCTCTTCTTCGTCACCTGATCCTCCGGACAGGACCTTGGTGATCAGCTCTTCCGCTTCATTGACGTGTGACGCAGCGAGCTCGCGGCGCAGCTCCATGTCCCGGTCGCCGTCGAGATGTCTTTCGATCGCTTCGTGGATCAAACGCGCATTCGAGAGACGTTCGTTCGGATCGACCTTCGTCGCGGCCACACAGATCGCATCGAGCTCCGGTGGGATGGTTCGCCTCGGTGCGCGGACCGAAGGACGGCCGTCGACTCCACGAAGCGCGAGCTCGACCATCTCCATCCGCGTGGTCTTCGGGATCAGCGGTTCGAGCGTGAGGATCTCGAAGAGGATCGCGCCGAGCGCATAAACGTCGGCGCGCGCATCGATCACCGGAGAGCCGCGCGCTTGTTCCGGTGCGACGTAACCTGCGGTGCCGAGCATCGCGCCGATCGCGGTTTTCGGCGCCTCGTCCTCGCCGCCGCCGATCACTTTCGCCAGACCCCAGTCGATGACGTAGACCTCGCCGAAGTCGCCCAACATGATGTTGGCCGGCTTGAGATCGCGGTGGATGATCCCCCGCTGGTGCGCGTAGTCGATCGCCAAACAGATGTTGGAGAACGCGCTCAACAACTTGCGGGGTGAATAACGCACCGCAGAGCCGGGCTTCTTTTCGCGGAGATCTTTGATGACGTCGCGAAGCGTGGCGCCGCGGACTTTGCGCATGGTGAAGTAGTTTTCGCCCAAGGGCGTGACGCCGAGATCGTAGACCGGAACGATCGCCGGATGTTCGAGCTGACCTTGCACGCGCGCTTCACGTAAGAAGCGTGATTCTGCTTCGCCGGTGGAGTCGCTTTGGTGCGGGCGCATCATCTTCATCGCGACTTCGCGGCCGATGCGTGAGTCGTTCGCCGCGAAGACGTCGCCCATGCCGCCTTGGCCGAGCATCGCTTGCGTCGTGTAACGTTGGATGAAGTCGACATTGCCGTGTGCGCGGTCCGGTCTCGCGGTATCCGAGAGCACCTCGGTTACGTTGCGGGCCGCGATCGTCGGCATCGTCTCGTGGACATCGTCTTGGTCGTCCGCCATGAGCACGCCGAGCGTACCGCGAGGTTGACGAGCGCGCGACGCGCCGCGGACAAACACGGGGTGTATCGCGCAATTTTTGCGGTTTTTTCACTATGCCCGCTGATCTTCGCCTGCGGTGAGGGCACCGAGCTGAGCGGCAGCTACGGCGCGTTCGAGCTGACGATGGAGAACGAGGGCACGGCGTTCACCATCAAACACAGCTCCGGTTTGGTGTTGCGTTCGGCGCGTGAACGCGTCGTCGGATTTCGGCGCGCAGCGGCGACGTACGAGATGGACGTCGGCTCCTTTTTGATCAGCGAAGAAGCGAACAGCGACTTTGTCTATGAAGGTGAGCTGAACAACGAGCTCTCCGAGATCCGCGTACACGCGGAAGGCGACAATCTCTTGTTGAACGTGTCTTCGAAGAACGCGGACGACAATCGCGCCTTGTTGGCGCTCGAATGTGATCCGGCCTCGTCCGGCGGATTTTTAGGCTTCGGTGCACAAACCTACGACGCCGATCATCGCGGCCAGATCGTGCCGGTCTGGGTGAGCGAACAAGGCATCGGTAAAGTGGAGACCGACGAGCCGTCGCCGATCTGGAACTTGGTCGGCACGCGACACCAGTCTTATCTCGCGGTGCCGATGATGCTCGCGCCGCGCGCAGCGCACAGCTACGGGCTGATGGCGCTGACCGATTATCGATCGATCTGGGATCTCTGCAAAACCGAGCCGACGCGCCTGACGATTGAAGTCTGGGAGAAAACTCTGCAGTTGTTGATCTCGCCGGGGCCGCGTCCGTTGGAGGTGATCGAACAACAGACGGACGTCGTCGGCCGCATTCCGCCCGCGCCCGAATGGACGTTCGGCGTGTGGATGGAAAAGATCGGAGGCCGCGCCGAAGTGGAAGCCGAGGTGGAGCTGATTCGAGATGCGAAGATTCCGGCTTCGGCGATTTGGAGTGAAGACTGGCGCGGCGGTTATCGCATGGGGCAGGGAGACTACATCCTCGAGGAAGACTGGCGTTGGGATGCTGCGTTGTATCCTGATCTTTCGACCATGATCGACGGGCTGCACGCGCGCGGGATCAAGTTCATGACTTACGCGAACACCTTTGTCGTCGAGGATGTCGATGTTTGGAATGAGTGTTTGGAAAATGACTATTTGGTCAAAGACCGGCGCGGCGATCCGTACATGTTTTTGGCGCCTTCGCTGGAGCCGAGCGGGCTCTTGGAGCTGTTCGAGCCGGCGGCTTATGAGTTTACGAAGAACGAGCTGAAGCAGACGATCGCGCTCGGCTCGGACGGGTGGATGGCGGACTTCGCGGAGTGGTATCCGGCGGATCCCAAGACGGTGCGCGCGCCGAACGGGCTCGATCCGGAGGCGGCGCATCACCGTTATCCTGTCCTTTGGGCCGAAGTGAACCGCCAGGCGATCGAGGAGTCGGGAAACAGCGAGATCGTGGTCTTTCATCGTTCCGGCTATCTCGGTTCGCAAGGCAAGGCGCACGTGATCTGGGCGGGCGATCAGCGCACGACCTTCGATGTCGATGACGGCTTGCCGACGATCATCCCGATTATGATTGGGCTGGGCGCGACGGGTTTCCCGATCGTCACGCACGACATCGCGGGTTACGTTTCGGCGACGAATCCGCCAACCGATAAAGAGCTCTTCTTCCGTTGGACGACGCTCGGCGCGCTCAATCCGATCATGCGCACGCATCACGGGCGCAGTGCCTTCGACAATTGGCGCTGGTCTTCGGATCAGGAGACGATCGCTCACTTCAAACGTTGGGCGGACTTTCATACGAAGCTGTTCCCGCTGTGGATGGCGCTCGCGCGAGATGCCACGGACAGCGGCGCGCCGATCTTGCGATCGCCGGCGATACACTTCCCCGAGATGCTCGAGCTGCACGCGGTGAAGGACGCGTATCTGGTGGGCGACATGTTGTACGTGGCGCCGATCGTGACCTCGTCCGTTTCTGAACGCGAGGTGCTGATGCCTCCGGGGGATTGGTACGCTTGGGCGGACGATGAGCTGATCGTCGGTGGGAGAGCGATCACCGCGACCGCGACGATGAGCGAGATACCGATCTACGCCCGCGCGGGCTCGATCGTGCCGATGTTGCCCGACGGCGTGGAGAGCTTGATGCAAAACGATGAAGTGCGTGATCTCGACGAAGTACGTTTGGAGAGACACGTGCGCGTCTATCTCGGTGCCTCGCGCTCGTTCCGCGAAGCGCCGGGCGGTTCCTACGAGCTCACGGGCGTGCGTCCCACCGGCCGCGGCGCGATGACCGTGACGGCGATGGGTAACACCAAGACCTGTCCCATGGACCAGGTATGCATCGAAACGCGAAACTTCGATCCCGCCACGAAATTCACCTTCGATTTTATCTGGTGATGCCGGCCCCTACTCCGAGGGCAGGTCTTCGTTGATCTCTTTGCGCTGCTCCGGCGTGAGCAGCTGGTGCAGCTCGATTGCGGCATCCGCTACGGTATGGAGCACCCGCCGTATTCCGTCGACGCGTTCGTCGATGACGCTGTGGACTTTCGCCGCGTCGGGCTTCTCGCTTCTCCATTGATCGAGCAGCACCTTCTTCGCTTGTTGGTGTTCGCCGATCAGCGGGAGGCCCTCTCCGAGCACGCGATCGGTCAGTGTGGCGATCTTCCCGCGCTGTTCGCCGGTCGCGTCGACGTCATCGAGGAAGTCATCGACATGCGCGTGTGCGATCCGGGTGATCTTTTTCGCGCGTCCTTCTGCGTTATCGGATCCGCAACGTCCGTAGAAGCCTGTGAGCATCACGAAAGCCATACTGGCCAACAGGACAGGGAGCAATTTTTTGATTTGGTCGTTCATCGAGGGACAGTCTGTATTCTGCTTGTTAAGCGCGCGTGTGAGTCCGCGTGAAGAAATGTGAAAGTAGAAGCGATCTTCGACCGCTGCTACAACGCAGCGCCAGGAGGTGACCTAGTCGTGATCAATTGGAGCAATAAACATCGCGGTTGGATCGCTGGTTGTGGATTCGTTCTCTTTTCGTGCGCACCGGGCGACGTCCCGAAGGTCGAGGACTACACGCAAGAAAAAAGTCCCGCGGGTTTCGTACGCTGCGCGACCCCGCATTTGTCGATCGAAGAGCTCGAAGAGATCGATCTCGAGGTCGATACGATCTTGAACACGCCGGACGTGACGATCGGCGACAACGGGATCGGGTTCAAACGTTCCACCGTCACCGGCGGAACGATCAACGTCTACTGGCACGTCATCACCAACAACGCGGGCACGTCGGGCGCGATCTCCCAAGCGCGGATCGACGATCAGATCGACGTCCTCAACGACGCCTATGCGCCTTGGGGCTGGCAGTTCAATCTCGCCGCGGTCGACACCACGGCGAACAGCAACTGGTTCGGCGCAGGTCCGGGCACGAACAACGAGCGCAGCATGAAACAAGCGCTCCGCCAAGGCGGCGCAGACGACCTCAACATCTACTCGACGAACCCCGGCGGAGGTTATCTCGGCTGGGCCACGTTCCCTTCGAGCTACAGCCGTCGCACTTGGGATGACGGCGTGGTCATCTTGCACTCGAGCACGCCCGGCGGAAATGCGGCTCCCTACAACTTAGGCGACACCGCGACGCATGAGGTCGGCCACTGGATGGGCCTCTATCACACGTTCCAAGGCGGCTGTAACAACACGAACGACTCTGTTACGGACACGGCGCGCGAACGTTCCGCCGCGTACGGTTGCCCGGTCGGTCGCAACACCTGCAACCAATCCGGGAACGATCCGATCACCAACTTCATGGACTACACGGACGACTCCTGCATGTTCGAATTCACCGCAGGACAAGACGCGCGGATGGACGCTCAGTTCACCGCGTATCGGCTGTAATCTTCGTTCGTCTCTGTCGTAGAGAACGCGGTCCCGCGTTTTCGTTGTAAGGCCCAGCCGTAAACTTCCGCGTAGCTCTGTGCTGCGCGCGACCACCCGAAGTTCTTCTGCATCGCCGCGATCTGCATCTTGCGGAAGAGCGGCTTCTTGTTCTTGTAGACGTTCGCCGCCCAAGCGACCGTCTCCACCAGCGTCTTCTTCGACAGCTCCTGCAGCTTGAAGCCGGTGCCGTGACCTGTCCTTTCGTCCAGGTTCTCGACCGTGTCGTCGAGGCCGCCGACCGCACGTACGATCGGCAGAGTCCCGTAACGTTGGCTGTACATCTGGTTCAAGCCGCACGGCTCGAAGCGCGACGGCATCAAGAAGAGATCCGAGGCGGCCTCGATCTTATGGGAGAGCGCTTCGTTGTGACCGATCCAGGCGCGGAAACTTTTGCTGTTCAACGAACGCGCGCGCATCCGCTCCTCGAGCACGCGGTCGCCGGCGCCGAGCATCACCAATTGCACACCGAGCGCGAGGAGCTCGTCGATGGAGTCGATGATCACGTCGGTGCCTTTTTGCGAGTTGAGGCGCGAGACCACGCCGATCAGCGGAACGTTCGCGTCGTTCGCCAGGTGCAGCTCCTGTTGCAGCGCACGTTTGCACGTGGCTTTTCCGCTGAGATCTTGCGCCGAAAAATGCGCCGGGATCGCGCGATCGGTCGCCGGGTTCCACACGTCTTCGTCGATTCCATTCAATATACCGAGCAGATCGGCACCGCGAAAACGCATGATGTGATCAAGGCCGGCGCCGCCGTCGGGCGTGCGGATCTCCATGGCGTAACGCGGCGAGACCGTGGTCAACATCGAGGAGTGATACATGCCGCCTTTGAAGATGTTGATGCGCCCGTAATCTTCGACGCTGTCGGGGCGTAGTTGATCTTCCCCGATCTGGAGCAGCGGCAGATCGCTCGCCGGGAAGCGCGGTTGGTGCGCGATGTTGTGGATCGTCAGCACGCTCGCGCTTCGCCGGAAAGGATCGGCATCCTCGCACGTGTTGAGCATGATCGGCGTCGCGGCGGTGGGCCAGTCGTGGACGTGGAAGACGTCGGGGATCCAATTCAACAGACGCGACACCATGAACGCGCCGCGGGAGAGCAGTCCGAAACGCGCGCAGTTGTCGTGCGCATAACCGTCGGGCGGATCGTAGATGTAGCTGCGATCGAAGGCCGCGTCGTGTTCCAAAAAATAGAGCGGTACATCGGAGTCGGGGAGCGTGGTTTCGAACAACGCGCACCACGCTTCACCGGTCCCGAGCGGCACGGCGAGCGGCTCGATGTGCCGATCCATGCCGTAGGTGGAGATGAAGCGGTAACGCGGGAGCAGGATGCGCGCGTCGATCCCCAGCTTGCGCAGCGCTTTCGGCAGCGCACCGACGACGTCGCCGAGCCCGCCCGCTTTGGCGACCGGCGCACATTCGGAAGCGACGAAGAGGACGCGAAGGGGCTCGACCATAGTCGTGGTCTAACATATCTGTGCACGCACGCCGATGAGCACTTGGTTGTACTTTGGTCTAAAGCTCCTTCACATTTTGGCGATGACGATCTGGCTCGGTGGATCGCTCGTTGCGGTTCTCGACGTTCGCAAAAGTGTGGAGCGCGGGATCGATCATGCACGTGCGTGCAGCGAACGGCTGGCGCAGATCACCAAGCTCATGATTCCTGCGGGTCTCCTGACCTTTGTGACAGGTGCCGCGCTGATCGGCGTCGCTGGCATGGGGAATATTGCACCGCGCATCTTGTTCGGCGCTTTGCTCACCGTCGTCATCCTTATCCTCGGTGGAACCATGGCGAACCCGGCGCTGCACCGCTTCAACCGCGCGCTGGCGGAGAACGATCTCCCCGAAGCGAAGCTCCAGATCGCACGTTTCCTCAAAATCGCCGGCATGGAGCAGACGATCCGGTTCTTCGTGCTCGTCTTGATGGTGTTGCCGTTCTGATGGTCGCTTCAGCCAAGGCCTGTACTTTTTGCCAGATCGCCCGTGGTGAGCTGAAGGCCCACGTGGTGCTCGATGCTCCCGAGATGATCGCTTTTTTGGACACTGCGCCGGTGTTCAAAGGTCACGTGCTTTTGGTCCCGCGCGCGCATCACGAGACCTTGACCGACCTGCCCGAAAGTACAGTAGGCCCCTTGTTCCTCACGGCGCAAAAAATTGCGCGTGCGGTTCAAAACGGGATGGGCGCGGACGGGACCTTCGTGGCCATGAACAACACCGTGAGCCAGAGCGTGCCGCATCTTCATGTGCACGTGATCCCGCGTAAGAAGAAGGACGGCCTGCGCGGTTTCTTTTGGCCGCGACAGAAATACGCCTCGCCGGAAGAGATGGCCGAGATGGCTGCCCGGATCCAAGTTGAGCTGCCCAAGTTGGGCTGAAACGGCGGGAAAACCGGGCGAATTCTCCGGTACGACGGCTGCAATGCTCCCGCCGCATGACGCTCGGTGTCCGCAAAGAACGCATCGCTCCGCTCTATCTCCGCCGTGTGGAGTGGGAAGAGCAGCCCAAGACCCCGAAGGAACAACCTGTCCCTTCGATCACCACGGCGGACAACAACAACGGCTCGAACGCCAGCGTCTTGTCGCGAAAGAGCGACCTGAAGCTGCGCGAACAACAGATGCGCTTCAACCTCGTCGGCGACGACAACGCGAACCTCGTTCCCGGCGACGGCTCGTTCGCGGCGACCGTCGCGAAACGTTTCAAAGACTGGGACAAAGACGGGAACAAGTTCCTCTCGGTCGAAGAGATCGATCGCGCGATGCTCGACTCGAGCTACAAAGGCAACGACGCCGCCGCACTGGCGACACTCAAAGCACGGGTGAGCGAGCTGCAGTCGCTCTCTGACGACGAGATCGGCCCGGAAAACGACGGTCTCTCGGAGAACGATCTCGCGGCTTACGAAGCGGCGAAAACAGCCGGCAACAAAGACGTGAGCACCGAAAACACGTACGGCGGCTTTCAATACAAGATCAAAGAGTCGTCGACGGAGCTCTTCCCGGACGGCACGCCGAGCTTGGATGCGCTCAAACAAGGACGCATCGGCAATTGTTACTTCATCGCCGCGCTCGGCTCGAAGGTCAGCCTCGATCCGGACTCGGTGAAGAAGATGATCAAAGACAACGGCGACGGCACCTATCAGGTGACGCTCCCGGGCAAAGAAGCGGTCACCGTGACCAAGCCGACCGACGCCGAGATCGCCTACTTCGGCGGCGCGGGAAAGAACGGTTTGTGGGCTTCGGTGTTGGAAAAAGCCGCAGGACAACTGACGGGCAAATCGAACGTCATCTCCTCGAACACCATCTTGCCGCAGGACGAGATGGATCGCTTTTCGCTCGGCTCGACCGGCATCTCGACGCTCACCGACAAATCGACGGACGCCGACATGCTCACGGCGACGCGTTACAGCACCACGCGCAACAAGCTCGACGCCGCGTTCAAGAACAAAAAGATGGTCACCGCGGGCATCGGCGGCTTCACCGGCAACGACTCCAAAGATGCCGTCTTGCCGTCGAAACACGCGTACTCGATCATCGGTTGGGATCGCAGCACCGACACCGTCACGCTGCGAAATCCGTGGGGTCGCCGCGAGCTGCAAGACGCGAAAGGCAAAGCGCTCGACGGCAAAGACGACGGCACCTTCACCATGAAGCTCGCGGACTTCTACAAACAGTTCACCTCGATCACCTACGAACAGTGATCCAAAGCCCGGACGAAGCCTCCACGGTGAGTACGAAACCCAGCACATCTCACACAGCAGCCGGCTGAAAGAGGGCGAGACGGTCTTGAAGAAGCCCGATCTCGTCGGGCGGGTCAGCGCCATGGAGGTCAAAACAGGCGCGTCCACCGTGGATTAAGCCACTGGAAACTCAACGCGATCTGCGGCTATGCTCCGGCGCCCCGTGTCTGTGGCGGAGACGAAAACTTATCCGATCCAGTACGGGAAGTACGAGCTCCTCGAGCGGATCGGCGAAGGCGGCATGGCCGAGGTGTTCCGCGCGCGCCTTCCAGGTGCAGCGGGATTCGAAAAGATCCTCGTCGTCAAACGCATCTTGCCCCACCTCGCGAAGAAGCCGGACTTCGTTCGGATGTTCGTCGACGAAGCGAAGCTCGCGGCGAAGGTGCAGCACCAAAACGTCGTGCAGGTCTTCGAGCTCGGCGAGACCGACGGGGGTGAGCTGTTCATGGCGATGGAGTACGTCTCGGGCGTCGACCTGAGGCGGCTCTTGGTCAACGCGCGCGATCGCAAGCTGCGCATTCCGGTGTGGTTCGTGCTGCACACCATCTCCGAGGTGCTGAGCGGTCTCGCGTATGCGCATGAGCTGTGCGACTCCGACGGCAAACCGCTCTCCGTGGTGCATCGCGATGTCACGCCCGGAAACATCTTCATCTCTTATCAAGGCGAGGTGAAGCTCGCCGATTTCGGCATCGCCAAAGCTGCGGGCCGCGTCTCCGAAACAGAAGCGGGGCAGGTCAAAGGCAACGCGCCGTTCATGTCGCCGGAAGCGATCTATGGGCGCACGCTCGATGCGCGCGCCGACGTCTTCTCCGCCGGCGTCGTGTTGTGGGCATCGCTTGCATTGAAGCTTCCCTTCGAAGGTTCCTCGAACTACGAGACCGCCAAACAGGTGTGCGAGGCGAAACGAGTCGCGCCTTCGCTCTTCAACAACAACATCACCGCGGATCTCGATCAGCTCGCGCTCCATGTTTTGGAGATCGATCGATCGAAGCGCATCTCTTCAGCGCGCGAGTTTCAAGCGCGCGTGTTGGAGATCTTGGCGCGAATCCGCCCGCGCCGTTTGCCGCAAGACGTGCGCAGCGTGGTCGACGTGTTGCTCGGCCGCAAAGCTCCCGATGCGGACTTTCGCGATGCGCCGAAACAATCGCCGGAAGTGTTGCGTTCCTTGTCGAGCGATCTCGAGCTCGGCGAGGGATTGATCCTCGCGCGGCCGCCGGTCGCGGAACCGCGCGTGGTGGTGGTGGCGAAGCAGGCGCCGGCGCCGATTCACGTCGAAGAAGAGATCGGCACGCTGGAGTTCGAGGATACGCCGCTTCACGATCTGCCGGACGAGCCGCTCGAATACCTCGCGCCGCTCACACCCTCACGATCGGTGCCGGTGGCTCCCCTGTACGCTCGGCCAGGTACGCTGACGGCGCCGCCGATCCCCGGTCGCCCCGTGGAAGAAGACGAAATGATCCTCGCGGATGTTCCGCTGGTCTCGATGAGCGCGTTCATGGGCAGCGGCTCGACGCCGGACATGCCGCTGGTCACCGAGTCGCGCAACATCGATCGCTTCTTTCACGATGCGAATCCGTTCTTCGTCCGTTTTCACGACGGCAACGTGCTCGCCGCGAAAGGTGTCGACGAGCTCCTCGCTTTCTGCGATCCGCACGGACAAAAGGCGATCGCGGTGTCCGTCGATCAGATGAGCTGGATCGACATTCCCACCTTCGCGCGTTTGTGCGGCTTCGATTATCTCGCGCCCGATCGCACACCGCCGACGAACGTGAAGCTCGTCGGACAGCTCGAAGAGCGCGGGTTGGTGCACATCTTCGCGCAACTTTCGCGGCAGCGGGCGACGGGCCGTCTGGTCATCATGGACAAAGGTGTCTCGCGCGTCGCACGCCGCGAGATCGACATCGTCGGCGGTGCGCCGGTCTACGTCTATGCGGATACGCCGCAGCTGCAGTTCCCGCATTTGTACGTGCAGCACCGTTTGATGAAGCGCGAGCTGATGCCCGATCTCGTCGTCGCGGCGGTGCGGCAACAGAAGCCGCTCGAAGATCTCGCGAAACAGTTCGCGTTCATCGATCTCAATCCGTACCGGCCCGCATGTATGCGCGATCGTCTCGGCGACATCTTCACCTGGCGTTTCGGCCGCTTCGCATTCGATGCGGGACGCCGTGCGCGCGGTGCGCAGCCGTTCACGGCGTCGTTGTTGCGCGCGCTCCCGGACGCGGTGTCCAAGGGATACTCAGCCGAGGAGCTGCACCGTGCGCTCGAGCCGCATATGTCGGCAAAAATGAGGCGCGCGGAGAACTTCGAGATCGTTCTCGCTGATCTCGCGCCGAAGGATAAACAAGCAGCCGCAGCGCGTCGCCTCGGCCAACGCCAAACACTTCTTCAAACTTTGAAGAAATACCCAGCGGACACACACGCAACGCTGGTGATGGCGATGATCCTCACCGACCTCGAGGTTCTCACGGCTGCTTGACGATGCGCCTCGTGCGCTATGATGCGCGCGCTGAGCCCCGAGCGCCCAACACGACGTATGTTTTTAAGAACCGCGGCGATCGCCGTAGCTGCTGTAGCCACTCCGAGCATCGTCCGCGCCACGAACGCGCGGCTGCGCGTCACGCGACACAAGATCCCGTGGAACGTCGAACAACCGGTGCGCATCCTCCAGCTCACCGACGTGCACGTCGGTTGGACGACGCCGAAACAGATCCTCGATGACGCCGTCGAGGTCGCGCACCGCTTAAAGCCGTCGCTGGTCGCGCTGACCGGCGACTACGTGAATCATTCGTTGAAACACGTCGATCGTCTCTCGGCGTTCATCGCGCGCTTGCCGCAACCGGTGTTCGCCACGCTCGGCAATCACGATCATTGGTCGGGCGCGAAAGGCGTGACCGAAGCGCTCGAAAAGGGTGGGGCGCGCGTGTTGTTCAACGAGCTCGTCGAGCTCGATGTCGGTGGCTTCAAGATGCCGGTCATCGGTTTCGATGATGGCCGCACGGACAATGCGGACGCGGCGAAGGCGTTCTCCAAGCTGGCAAAGGGCGCACATCCGCTGGTCCTGACGCATTATCCAAACACCGCAGACGATGCGGCGGTGCGTGCGCCGTCGTTCGTCATCGCGGGGCATACGCACGGCGGACAAGTCCACGTGCCGGGTGTCACGCGTTGGTTCAGCAGGATGGCGGGACACCGCTATCTCGCGGGCATGTACGCGCTCGAGGACCAGGGGCACCTCTACGTTTCTGCGGGGATCGGCGCGTCGCTCGACGGGTTGCGGGGTGGTCGCGCGGCCATGCCGGAGATCGCCGTGTACGATCTGATGCCGCGTGCGACATTGCCCGAGCAGAAATCGCAGGTCGCGTGGTTCGACGGGAAACGGCTCGGCCGATTTGAGACGATGTCCGAGCGTTATGATCACGTGTTGCGCGCCGTGTCGGACGATCTGTAAATCGCGGGCGCTCGTGTGCTAGCTTAGCGCCCGCCATGCATCAGCAGCATCCGTTCGATTCCTTCGCCTCTCCGATTTCTTCCGTACAGGTCGAGGAAGAACAGAAGAGGTTCATGTGGCGCGTCTATCGCTGGATGACGGTCGGCCTTTTGATCACCGGCGTCGTCTCGTTGTTCGTCGCGTCGAGCGAGTCGATGATCAATCTGATCTTCGGCAATACGATGATCTTTTACGGACTGTTGATCGTCCAGCTGATCATGGTCTGGACGTTCAGCTCGATCGCCGCGAAATCTTCCGCCGCCGTCGCGATGGCGCTGTTTCTCGCTTACGCCTTCGTCAACGGGCTCACCATGGCGGTGGTTTTTTTGGCCTACACCGCGTCGAGCGTCGCGTCGGTCTTCTTCATCACCGCGGGCACCTTCGGCAGTATGAGCGCGTACGGCTACCTGACGAAGAAAGACCTCACCAGCGTCGGTTCGTTCTGCATCATGGGGCTGTGGGGCATCATCTTGGCGATGATCGTCAACATCTTCATCGGCTCGGATGCCATGGGCTTCATCATCTCCTGCGCCGGCGTGGTGATCTTCGTAGGCCTCACCGCTTACGACACGCAGAAGATCAAAGAGATGAACATCATCGGCAACGAAGGCACCGACGATGACACCAAAGAAGCGCTCAACGGCGCGCTCATCTTGTATCTCGACTTCATCAACCTGTTCTTGCACCTGCTCCGTTTGCTCGGCCGCCGTCGCTGAGCTCGAGCATCGTCAAGGCGCGGTGGTTGGATCCCAGGAGACGTGCAGGTTCTCGTTGAGCCCGTCGAGGCGCGCAAGCTCCGCCGCGTCGAGCTGGAAGTCGAAGATCTTCGAGTTTTCTTCGATCCGTTCGCGGCGCACCGACTTCGGAATGACGATCATTCCGTGTTGCACGGCCCAGCGGAGCATGATCTGCGCGGGTGACCGCTCGTGACTCGCAGCGATCTCGCCGACGACTTTGTTCTTTAAGCGCCGTCCCTGCGTGAGCGGACAATAGGTCTCCACCGCGATCCCGCCCGACGCGCAAAACGCCCGCAATTTTTCGTGGGTGAGGAACGGGTGCAGCTCGACCTGGTTCACGGCGGGCACGATCTCCGCTTCGCCGAGCAATTCCTCCAAGTGATGGATCATGTAGTTCGACACACCGATCGAACGACATTTCCCTTCGCGCTGCATCGCTTCCATGGCTCGCCACGACGCACGGCGCAATTCCGGTACTGGCCAATGGATCAGGTAGAGGTCCACGTACTCCATGTCGAGCTGGCGTAGGCTTTGTTCGCAAGCGCGGCGCGCTTCTTTTTCGCCGTGGTCTTCGTTCGCCAACTTTGTGGTCACGAAGATCTCTTCGCGCGGGATGCCGCTCTCTTTGATCGCGCGACCGACATCGCGCTCGTTGGAGTAGTACCGCGCAGTATCGATGTGCCGGTACCCGAGCTCGAGCGCGGTGCGCACGGTACGCACGCATTCTTCACCTGGCGGCACCTGGTAGACGCCGAGCCCAAGCTGCGGAATTTCTGCTCTGTTATTCAGCATCAGGTTGGGAACCATGCGCCCTTCCTACCACTTCTTGCGCTCTCGTTTGGAGACGCTCAGAATCCCGCGCCGGGGTGGAGGGGGAGAAGAGCTTCGGTCCGTACTCCATCTTGGGGCGGCTTGGGTTTGGTGGAATGGGTGTCGTGCTCGATGCGCGCGATCCCGTGGGCAGATCGATCGCGCTGAAGTTGCTGCGTCCGAGCGGTGAGCCGCACAAAAATCGCGCCTTCGCCGCACGGTTTCATCGCGAAGCGAAGATCTTGAAGAAGCTCTCGCATCCCGGCGTGGTGCGGTTGATCGACTCCGGCACCATCCACGGGATCTTTTATCTCGCTATGGAGCGCGTCGACGGCAAGGCGCTCGGTGCGTTGATCAAAAAAGGGCCGATGGATCTCGAAGCGATCATCGCGCTCGGCAGCAAGCTCGGCGAGACACTCGCGCATCTGCACGAAGTCGGCGTGGTGCACCGCGACATCAAGCCGGACAACGTGATCATCGATCAAAACGGACAGCCGATCCTCACCGACTTCGGTTTGGCGCGCGTTTCGGGCGGCACGGCGATCACCCGCGCCGATGAGCTGGTCGGCAGCCTCGGTTACATCGCTCCGGAAGTGATCGAAGGCGCGAAACCTTCGGCGAAGACCGATCAATACGCGTTCGGCCGGCTCCTGTTCGCGCTCGGCGTGCACAAGCCGGACGTGGAGCCCCCGGATCTGCCGATCCTGGAAGCGATCAAGAACAGCATGTCCGTCGATTGGGACACCTTCCCGAGCGAGGGTGTGTTCGTGCGCCTCGCCGAAGTGATCAAACGCGCCATCGCGCACGATCCCGAGGAACGTTTTCCGGACATGTACAGCGTGACGGTGGAGCTCGACGCGATCGGCGCGTTGCTCGCGGACAACGATACTGTACCAACGGACAAATTTGCGGCGATCACCGTTCGCGATCTCCACGCTGTTCGTACCGCACCTCCGCGCGCACAAACGCAGTCGGCGCCTCCGGGTGCGGAAGTACCGCGTTTCGAGCCGAGCGGTGCTTGGGACGACGACACCCGTTGGGATCCGGATGCGGAGCGAAAGTTGGCGGCGCTCGCGGCGTCCGTGGCGGAACGTGCGAGCGCGCCCTGGCTGGCCACGGATCTCGCGGCACCGGCGGCGCTCCCCGAACAGCTCGATTGGGTCAAGCATGATTCTTCGATCAGCGCGCTGCCTCGCGAGGAGGAGCCGCTCGGTGTCGACACCCAAGATCTGATGATGCGTTTGCGCCGCCGCTCGCAGCCGTACGCACCGATCGATGGCACATGCGCCGACGAGAAATCGGACCGCGTCGCGCGCATGCGCAAAAAAACAAAGAGGTTTTGGGTAGACCAATTGAGCGTCGCCGATTCGTTTCCACCGGAAACGAACGTCGAGCCGCCGCATGATGCCGTGGAACGCTGGCACCACATCGTCGAGGATCTGCAGCCTCCGGCCATTGCGAATAATGGGTTCCTGAATCAGATCAAGAAGTCATGAACCTGCGCGAGCATTGGCTGCTCGATCCCGAAGTCACTTTTCTGAACCACGGCTCCTTCGGCGCATGTCCGAAGGTGATCCTCGAGCTGCAAACCAAGCTCCGCTACGAGATGGAGCGTGAGCCGGTCATGTGGATCGGACGCGAGCTCGAAGGAAGGCTCGATTCCGTGCGCGAACGGCTCGGCGCGTTCCTCGGTGCGGACGCCGACGATCTCGCATTCGTGAACAACGCGAGTATGGGCGTGAGCACCGTGCTGCGTTCGCTCGACTTGAAACCGAACGACGAGCTCGTCACCACGAATCACGTCTATGGCTCCTGCAAAAACGCGCTCTACGAAGTCGCGGAGCCGCGCGGTGCACGTGTGGTGATCGCGGAAGTCCCGTTTCCGATCACTTCGAGCGACGTCGTCGTCGAACGTGTGCTCTCCGCGCTGACCCCGCGAACGAAGCTGATCCTCATCGATCACATCACCAGCGCGACCGGCCTCATCTTTCCCGTGGAACAAATCGTGCGTGAAGCGGAAGCGCGCGGCATCGACGTGTTGATCGACGGCGCACACGCCCCCGGAATGATCGAGCTCGATCTGCGTTCGTTGAACGCGGCCTATTACACGGGCAACTGTCACAAGTGGTTGTGCACGCCGAAAGGCTCGGCGGTGCTTCATGTCCGCAAGGACAGGCAGGCGAAGGTCCGCTCCATGGTCGTCTCGCACGGCGCACGTTCGCCGCGGCAAGATCGTTCGCGTTTCCGGCTCGATTTCGACTTCCCCGGCACCGACGATTTCACTCCGTTCCTCTGCGTGCCCGCGGGGATCGACTTCTTGTCGGGCCTCTATCCGGGCGGGCTCGAACAACTGCGCCGCGAGAACAAAGCGAAGGTGCTCGCCGGTCGCGAGATCTTGCTCGCGAAGCTGGGCATCGACAAACCTGCACCCGACGCGATGATCGGGAGCCTGGTCTCTATGCCGCTACCGGATTCGAACGAACGCCCGAAGCGCCGCATCTATCACGACGTCGAACAAGAAAGGCTCTTCGAGGAGAAGAAGATCGAAGTGATGATCTTCCCGTACCCAACGCCGCCGAAGCGCCTCTTACGTATCGCCGCGCAGGCCTACAACTCGGTCGAAGAATACCAAAAGCTCGCCGCCGAGCTGAGACCTTAGAGCTCGCTCTCGACGAGCTCTAAGCGGCCTTGCTGACTGTGCCTGGGATATCGATGTTCATCCGGCTGACGGTCTCGAGACGTTTCGCGACGTCCTCGTAGTCGAACACGTTCCAGATCGCTTCGAAGAAATCGGTCTTCCGGTTTTCGTACTGCAGATAATACGCGTGTTCCCAGGCGTCGATGACCAGCAACGGAATGCCCGCTTGATTGAGATTCGATTGGTGATCGTAGATCTGCGTGGTCAGCAGCCGCTTGGCCATCGGCTCGTACACCAGGGCTGCCCAGCCTGAGCCCATGATCGTCGCCGCCGTCTCTTTCATCTGCGCTTTGAACTGTTCGAAGTTTCCGAAGTCGCGATCGATCGCCTGCGCGAGCGCGCCCATCGGTTTGCCGCCGCCGTCCTTCTTCAAATTGCGCCAGAACAAAGAATGAAGCACGTGGCCCGACAGGTTGAACGCCAGCGCTTTTTCCTGCGCGGCGATCTTCGAGAGATCTTTTTTCGCGCGACCTTCATCCATTTGTTCGAGCGCTTTGTTCGCGTTGTCGACGTACGTTTTATGATGTTTGTCGTGATGCAGCTCCATGATCCGCCCGGAGATATGCGGTTCGAGCGCGCCGTAGTCGTAGGACAGGTCGGGCAGGATGTACTTCACCATAATGTCCCAAGCTCTTTGCAGCAGCCGTGCCTGAATCGTCCCCGGTGTTTCTTGGAATGCGCTTTGCACTTTTGCCCCGATGGCGGGAACACTGATGAAGAAAGCTCGAGAAGTTTGGACGATCACTACGGCGTCGATCTTGGGTTTTCTGTTGGCCTTCGTGTTGCGCGGGGAAAATCGGGCAGAGCGCCCCACGATCGTGCTCCGCGAGAGCGCCACTTCTACCTCGGCACCTGCCGCATCCGTGGCGAATATCGTCGAAGCCGCCGTTCCCGGTGTGGTGAACATCTCTTCCTCACGTTTTGGACATGAAGCGAGCCTCGGATCCGGGATCATCATCAGCAAAGACGGAGACATCATCACCAATCATCACGTGGTCGACGGCGCCGAGCTCGTCGAGGTCACATTCTCCGACGGGCGCGCCTTCACCGCCGACGTCACCGGGGTCGACCGCCCGAGCGATCTTGCTGTCCTAAAGATCAGGAACCCTCCCGCGGAGCTCACCGTTCTTCCGCTCGGAACCGGCGCTTCTTTGCGTCTCGGCGATCAGGTTTTGGCCATCGGAAATCCCTTCGGTGTCGGCCAGACGGTGACTCAAGGGATCGTCTCCGCCAAAGGCCGCGCCGATCTGGGCATCGTCGATTACGAAGACTTCATCCAGACCGACGCCGCGATCAACCCGGGAAACTCGGGCGGCGCGCTGGTTTCGCGCGACGGTAAATTGGTCGGCATCAACACCGCCATCCTCTCCCGCACCGGCGGTTATCAAGGCATCAGCTTCGCGATCCCCACGGAGATGGCGATGCCGATCGCCCGCGAGCTGATCGCGCACGGAAAAGTTTCGCGCGGATTTTTGGGCGTGGGCATCATGGATCTCACCCCGCGCGCTGCGGAAGCGATGGGCCTGTCCAAAGTGACAGGTGTCCTGATCGGCGACGTCGGCGAAGATACGCCTGCAGAACGCGCCGGTCTCGAAGTGCGCGACGTGGTCCTCTCCATCGACGGCGAAGCGACCCCGAGCGCCGGCAAGCTGCGCAACTACATCGCGCTCGCCGGTCCGCGCGGTGAAGTGCGCCTCCAAATCGTGCGCGGCCACCGCCACTTCGCGCTCAAAGCGCGCCTCGAAGAGCTGAAGAAGGTGGAAGATCGGCGCGAGATTCGGTCCGAGCTCGACGCCTTTGCGCCGCGTTCTTCGCCGAGCGGCCTCGAACGCGAGCCGAGCGCAGTGCGCGCGTTTCGTTCGATGCGCCGCATGCGCGAAGCATGACTTCGCTGGACGAGGATCGCGTTCAAGCGTCGCAAGTGATGGCGATTCTGCCGTGGGTTTTGCGTTGGGTCTCCGGGTGCTCGGGTCTTCGTGTCCGCAAACGACCCCCCGTCCGCATGGCGCAGCGGGGGCCGATCGTGGGTTTTTCGTCCCGATTGGGGGGCGGTGGCGGGTCGTGAGTAGGGGGCATGTCTGCGGGCTACGAAGCCCGAAGGCCCCCGAAGCGCCGGCGCCCGTCTCGGCTCAAGCCCGCCACGGCTCGGGCGGGGACTGCGTCGACCCTGGTCTTCGGACCAGGATCCATTGTCCTCGTCTCGAGATCAGGATCGCGTTCGAGCGTGTGGGGAAAAAAAGAGCTCGGGTCATCCGCAGATGATCCGAGCTCTTCAAAACTTCGTTCGCGAGAATTAAAGCTCGAAACCGATACGCGCGGTCGCCGCCCAGTTGTCCATGTCGTTGTCCGCGAAGGTGAACATCTCTTCATCAAACGCGGGGCGATAGTCGAAACGCGCGTCGAAGACGAAGCCCCGCGCACGCATCGCGATGCCCGCGCCGAACGGAATCTCGAGGACGTTATCGCCGTCGCGCACGATGGTCGTGCCTGGGCCGTTGTTCATCAGCGTGTAACGTTTCCAAGCCGCGCCGCCGAACGCATACGGCTGGAGCGGACCTGTCCCAAGGTTCAGGCGCAGGAGCCCTTCAGCGCCGTTCGAGAGCAGCTTCGCATCGGGATCGATGCCGGCACCCGTGAGATCCGCCGCCGTTCCAATATAGGCGAGCTCCGCGGCGAGCAACGCACGCGAGCCATAGAGCGCCCTTACGGTCCACGCGCCTCCGGGGTTGGTGCGGTCGTTGACCGCCGCGTTGGTAAAGTTGTTGACGCCGCCGCCGAGCGCGAGCTCGAGGCCGTGCGGCGTGCGCAGATGCGCATCGTGATCTTCATGTGTCACCGGCGCATAGGGATCGTTAAAACGTCTGTCGTCGTCCGCGCTCGCCGTCCCTGCCGTCAGCGCTAGACCTGTGATGAGAGAGCCCATAAAAATATGCCGAAACCGCATTGGATTTCCTCCTGATGCCTTCCGAGTGTGCACGCCTCATGCCGCAGGTTTTATGCGCTGCGAGCGCGTCGCGAGTCGCGTTCTGCCGCACGGGCTCCGGGCCTAATCATTGCAGTTGAACCCGCTCAAATGAACGATACGCTGCTCGACCCGGGATCATTGATTATCCGCAAGTCCAACGGCCGCATGTATTCGTGTCCCAACGCGGAGACGCTGAAGAAATGGATCGCCGAAGGTCGTTTGCGCCGAGATGACCACGTTTCCAAGAAGGGAGACCGGTGGTTTCGCTTGGGAGACAGCCCAGACCTGTTCGGAAGACCAGCATCGTATCCGGGCATTCCGCACGCGAAAGCGAAGAAGAAGAAGTATCGCGACGAAGAGATCGATCAGATCGTCGATGCCTTCCAAAGGAAACGCCGCGTGCGAAACGCCGCGTTGTGGATCGGGGGTGCGGCGCTGGTCGCCGTCGCGCTCGGCTACTCGTTGGCGATGATCGTGCCGGGGAATAATCCGCTGCGGAGCTTCGCCGAGGGCAACGGACTTTTGCCCGGCAAAGGCACCGCGGAAGAAGCTCACGCTCAGCTCCTCGGCATGGCGCAGCGCCACTACGATCGCGGCGACATCGCCGATCATGAACGCGCCGAAGACTTTCTCATCCGCGCGCGCGCGCTCGATATCGATCGCGGTCTCGTCGACGGAGAGCTGGCGTCGGTCTATGCGTCGCATGCGGCGTCGATGATCCGTTTGTCGCAGGATGAAGAGCTGGCCGCGAAGAGCGAGGAGGATCCGGAGGCGAAGGGCCATCTCTTGCGCGCATCGCTCAACAAACGCACCAGCGCTGAGGAGCTGCTCGCCAAAGCCAGGAACCATCTCGCTGATGCGGAGCGCGCCGCACCGGCGTCGATCGCGACGCTGCGCGCGGCCGCGGCGGTGGCACGCGTTTCGGGCGATCAGTCCCGTGAACCCGAAGCCACGATCGCGCTCGAACGCGTCACAGAGCTCGGACCGGAAGATCCCCAGACCTTGCTCGAGCTCGCGCTCGCCGCAGCGCCATATCCTGATCGAGCGGACAATGAAGCACTGGAGCTCGCCGAAAGACGGATCGATCGCGCGCTCGCGCTGTCGCCGGAGCTGACGCGCGCGCGCATACATCTCGCGCGGGTCCACCTCGCACGGGGCTCGCTCGATCTCGCGCAACAAGAGCTGGAGCCGATCCTCGCCGCGATGCCTTCTTACGAAGAGGCGCAACGTCTCGTGTCGAGATCACGTTCGGTCATCGCCACCGAGGCGATCGTGGCTGAGGTCGCAAGCCCTTAGCACGCGTAAGTGCGCTCCCTCACCGTCGCGAATCGGGCCAACACATACCTCTATTGTTTTATTGAAATTCGAGCGAGCATCCATGGCTCCTATTTCCTTGGAGGCAACGCTTTGAAATTGATCTCGAGAATCTTCGCCGCGAGCGCGCTTTTCAGCGCTGCAGCCTGCGTCGAAGTCGAACAGCTCGTCGATGAAGAACCTGGTTACATAGAGACGGAGACGATGGAGACCTCGCTGAGAAAAGGTCTCGGCGGCGTCAACGGCGATTCGGATTATTGCAACAATCCCGCGAATCGCTGCTCCGCTCCGCTCAACGAAGGCGACTGCGACAACGATTCGCAGTGCGTCGGCGGCAGCAACCCCGTGTGCGGCGAAGACAACGGCGCGCGTTTCGGTTTCGCGCAGGCGCTCGACTTCTGTTGGGAAGCGCACTGCGAGAGCACCGTCCAAGATGGCGATGAAACCGGCGTGGACTGCGGCGGTTCGTGCGGCCCGTGCAACGTGTGTCCGGGACAGACCGGCGATCCCGCGTTCTGCACCGCGACGTGCGCTTGCGACGTCGGCGAAGGCGACTGCGATCATGACTACGAGTGCACCGGCGCCAACATCTGCGGCGTGAACAACGGCGGGCGTTACGGCGCACCGTCGAACTTCGACTACTGCTGGCCGGCGACCTGCGAGAACCGCATCGTCGACAACGGCGAGACCTCGCTCAACTGCGGTGGTCCCTGCGGAGATTGCGCTGCGGCCGACGGCGGCGTCCCCGTCGATGCGGGCACGGTGCCCGACACAGGTGTCCCCGCGGACTCAGGTGTCCCCACGGACACCGGTGTGCCTCCCGATAGCGGCGAGCCCGCAGACACAGGTGTACCCGCGGACACCGGCGTGCCTCCCGATAGCGGCGAGCCCGCGGACACAGGCGTTCCTGCGGACACGGGCGTACCTGCGGACACCGGTGTTCCCGCGGACACCGGGATCCCGGTCTTTCCGGATGCCGGTATTCCTGCAGACAGCGGCGAGCTGCCGGACAGCGGCGAGCTCCCGGACAGCGGCGAGCCGCCCGACACAGGTGTCCCCGCGGACACGGGTGTGCCCGCAGACAGCGGTGAGGTGCCGGATGGCGGTGGGCCGCCCGATACCGGTCCGGGCGATGCAGGCGGCTGCGCCCCGCTGGTCCGCATCAACGTGAACAGCGCCGGCACACAAGCGAACGGCGCGAGCAATCAGGTGAGCCACGATCTGTCGGGCGACGGAAACGTCGTCATCTTCGCCTCGCTGGCGACGAACCTCGCGGCGAACGATCTCAACGGAACGTGGGATGTCTATGCGCGAAACGTCGCGCTCGGGACCACGACCTTGGTCTCGGTCGCCACCAACGGGAATGCAGGCA
>WUUC01041946.1_pt1 | contig 56213 bp, 63 predicted proteins | sample 6278441 | NCBI WGS metagenome assembly WUUC01 (sample SAMN13675441, study PRJNA597444) | soil metagenome | isolation source: soil | place: USA: Washington | collected 2017-10
CCGGCGCGGCCGGAGGAGGGCGAGTGCGAGTGGGCACTGGCGCACCCGGCCACGACCAAGCGGGACCGGGGCCAGTACATCGGGGCCAGCTCCACCTTCGTAGTTGGTCCGGAGAACTGATCGAGAAAGCCCCGGGGGCAACCCCGGGGCTTTCTTCATTCCAGGATGTTGACACTTCCCAGTCATGCCTGTAACGTATCCCTTGTCAGCGAGGCCCACCGGGAAGGACCACCGACAATGATCATCGAGCGCAACTACCGCAAGCACCCGCACACCGCGCGATTCCTGATGGCGTTCCACACCGCCGGTGGTACCAACCTCGGCGGCGCGGTGGCCGACGACACCGAGGCGCTCGCCGCCGAGGCCACCCAGGACGACCTCCTGGATCTGGTTCCCGAGGGCCCCGCCGATCTGCGCAGCGAGCGCCAGGCCGAGCTGATGGACTCGCTGATCGCCCAGCTCGGGGAGCTGGACCACGAGACCTCGCTGAAGGCCCATAACTACACCAACCGCATGACCCTGGCAGGTCGCTGGACCCCGGGCCGGGACGGCAACGCCCGCGCCTGGATCAGCCGGATGATCGCCAAGGTGGCCGAGCTGAAGGCGGCCCACCCGGTCGCGCCGGTCAGCACCGGCACGGCGACCACCATCCCCGCCGGTCGCTACGCGGTCGAGACCGACGAGATCCGCTGCTACTCGGTGGAGTACGGCAAGGCCGGGACCCGCTGGGCGGGCTACACCTTCCTCGACCGGATCAGCTCCGACGACCGGTTCCCGATCAAGAACCCGGCGGAGAAGGCGCGCATCCTGGACGCCATCCGGGCGGACGTGGACGCCAGCGCCATTCTGGCGGCGCTGACCTTGCGTCAGTGCATCCGGTGCGGCCGGACGCTGAGCGACACCAAGAACCCGTACTTCGCTTCCGGTCTGGGACCGGACTGCGGCTCCAAGTAACAGCAGCTCGGGGGACCTCTGAAGGAGGTCCCCCATCAATCCCTTGGGGGAGCAAGATGGAAATCATGGACGTCCGCCCGGCGCGCGTGAGCGCGGGGCTGGTCGCGATCGGCGACATGCTGGTCACGTCCCCGGTCGGTGCGGACGGGCCCCGGCCGAGCACGTGGATCGGTGCGGTGACCGAGCACATCATCGTGACCGAGCGCCCGGACGAGGACGGGCAGATGACGGCGGTTGCCGAGGACGAGGCCAAGAACTGGCGCCAGTGGCGCATCGGCCTGGTCAGCGGCGAGAACAAGGAGAGCGCCGTGATCCCGGCCGACGGCTGGGTCTGGGTGCACCTGCCGGTGGTGGCCGGGTGAACATCGGCGAGGTCCGGGTGGGTAGCACCATCACCGATGGTGTCAGCGCCACCCGGGTCACCGACCGGGTCCAGGGCGGATGGCTGGGTATCTACATCTCGTTCGCCTCCGGCGACTTCACCGGCGTAGGTGTCAAGATTGAGGACGAAGACCTCCCGAGCTACCGGCGCGTGCCGTTCGAGTGGACGCCGGTGCAGGGGAGTGAGACTCAGGAGCGCTACGTCTGGACCTCCGACCAGCGGGCGCTCCGGCACGAGACCCGGCCGCTTGTGACCTCCCAGGCATCACGGTAAGGTGGGCCCATGACACGGAAGAACGACGACAAGCGCGGCGGCCAGGACAGCAACACCGGCCACAACGCCAAGGTGGAGGCCCGGTTCACCAAGGAGGCGAAGGCCAAGACCGATCCGAGCGGATCGATCCGGGCCGACCGGATGGGCCGGGACTTCGCCGACAACACCGGCGGCCGAGGTCACCGGGACGTCAACGGAGCCTGACACTGCACCCTCGAGATGAGGAAGGGCCCGAGCGACATTGCTCGGGCCCTTCTCCGCATCCCGGGCACGGGGGCACCCGGGGACGCCTTAACAGGCGCCGATGTTACCCGGCAGCGTGCCGGTGTTGGTGTATCCCGCCCAGCCGTACCGGAAGGTGACGCCCGGCGTCACCACGCTGGTCGTGATGCCCACGCCAGCCGGGGAGGGGCCGATGACGAAGCTGGCCGCCGTGACCGGCACCGGGTTGATCAGCGAGTAGCTACCGATCCGGGCTGCCGTACCGGAGCTGGCCGCCTGGCCGTTGCCCATGTCCGAGCAGGGCTTGGCGCGGCTCGTGCTGGCCACCTCGCCGTAGGCCTGCACGACGCTGGCCTTGGCGAAGTTGTTCACCCCGGCGTTCGTCCACTGGCTGATCGGGATGTGGCAGACCCACTTGGCGTTGAACGCGATCCACCAGGCCGTGGCCGTGGCCGTGATCTGGAACCGGGGCGAGGCTGCCGCGCCGACCCAGGCGCTCAGGTCCGCTCCGGCGTTGACCGGCTCGGGGGCGTAGTCGGTGCAATTGTTGTAGCCCTGGCCGACACCGTTGATCCGGTGGTAGACGAAGAGCTTCGGTACCTGACCGGCCCCGGCACCCTTGCGCCAGCCGACCTCCACCGCGTTGATCAGGTTGTCGGACTGGACGATCAGCTCACCGATGCTGTGAGCGTTAGCGCCGTCGTTGGTCGAGACCAGCGGGCTCTCCACCGTGATGTTGACAGCCGCGCCATCGGCGACGGTACCGGCGGGCAGCACCTGGCTGCCGACCGCGTAGTGGTAGGTGGTGGCCGCCAGCGCCGGGGTGGCGCCGAACCCGGCCGCCGCCGCGATCACGGCCAGCGTCGCGAGCAGAGCCGCAGCCCTCTTGCGAAGATTCATTCGGTCGATCCCTTCGTTCGGTACTTCCCCGCCTCCGCCTCAGGAAGCGGCAGGCTTGATCACCTTGGAGCCCGGGTGCTTGGCGGCAAACGCCGTAGCCGCGCTCTCGGTGGACTTGGTGACCTTCAGGCCTCCAGGGAGCTGGACCTGATAGGTCCCCCTCTTGTTCTTGCAGCTGCATCCAATGACTACTGCGCCCCTTCCAGCGCGCTCGCCAGCGCGGCGCGCTCCTCGTCGGCCTTGATCTTCTGGGCAGTCAGCACCGGCTCCAGCTCGGCGGCCAGAGCCTGGCGCGCGGCGAGCGCGGCCCGGTCCTCGGCCAGGGCGGCACGGACAGCGCCAGCGATGTCCACGCTCCCGGTCCGGAACACGTTGCCGCCGCTACCGCCCTCCGGGTCCGGCCCCAGCGCCGCCGTGAGAGCCACCTGGCGGCCTGCGCGGCTGAACGTACCCGGGATCGGGAACCCGGGCTCCGCGTGCGCACGCGGTCCCGGGGAGAGAGCCAGCACCTCCACCAGGCTGAGCCCGTCGGCGGTCTCGCGCCAGTCGCCGGAGACCTTGCGCCGCGACAGCACCGCGCGCTCGGGAGCGTCGGCCGGGAGATCGATGACCCCGGCCACCACGATGCCGTGTTCGTCCTCGTAGGCGCGCACGTGGGCGGCTACGGTCTTGGAGTCGTACTGGGCGATGGCGCCCGGCGCGTCCAGAGCCAGCCCGGCGTGCCGTCCGCCCACCGTGATGCGACCGGCCCACACCGTGCCACCGTCCTCGGTCTCGACCGGGAAGCGGTTGAACGCGGCGTAGGCGCTGCCGGTGTCGCGCGGCGCGGTGACGCACACGTCCGAGTAGCCCACGTGGCAGGTCTGCCAGGTCGCGATGTGGCCGAACACCCGGCCGGTCTCGAAGTCCCAGGTGATCGGCGTCGGCCCGTCCAGCTCGGGGAGGCTGAACGCAGCCACGGCCGGACGGGTCGCGGTACCGGCGCTGGCGATGAGCGCGGCAGCGCGCGCGGTGTCGGTAGCCACGGTCTCGTCGGTCACCTCCTGGGCGATGAGCCGCAGCGGCCGGGAGGTCTCGGCGAACGCCGGGATGCTGACCAGCGTGGCGGCGCGCACCCGGCCCTCGGTGATCAGGAGCTCAATCTTCGGCTCCTCCCCGTGCTCCTCCACGTAGGCCTCGAACATCTCCCAGGTCATCGGCTCGTCGGTGCCCGCGAGTACCGGCACACCCTCGAACGAGTCGAGATCGACGGACGGCCCGAGCGTGCCCGCGCCGATCAGGTGCATGGCCTCGGCCACGTCCTCGGCGAGCCGGGGCATAGCCTCGCGGTCGATCCCGTCGTGCAGGTCGCCACGCGCCCACACAGCGGTCATCTTGGGGTCCATGCCCTTGGCGTCAGCCGCATCGACCCAGCTACCGGCGAGCGCGTCCTTGACGGTCAGCACGGCGGCCTCTTCGACAACGCCCACGGTCACGGCACCATCGTGGCCGCCCTCGCGGGAGCGCACCCACTCGAACGAGAACGGCACGTCCGCCAGCGTGATCCCGCCCTCGGCGAACCGCCGCCCGTCGCCGGTGCTGAGCCCGATCGGCGCGAGCATCGTCTGGAACTTCGTACCCATGACTGCCTCCTCTGGTCCAGGCTACCGGGCTCGGCGCATCTGGCGGTTGCTCAGGTCTACGTCCTCGCCGCGCTCCACCAGGAGGGGGACACACCGGCATTGGATCACTTCCTGGGGTGGCCCGAGCGGATCGCCCGGGAACCTCAGTTCAAAGCCTCCCACGAGGAAGGGAGTCCCCACCGGCACGCGCTGTCCCTCGGCCTCGTTGTGGGTCTCGCGGGTCCGGCTGTCGTCGGTCGCCAACCACATCAGCTCCATCGGCTCGTCGGCGTCAGCGGCCACGATCGTGAAGGCGTCCACCCGGCCCGCGTTCAGCGCGCCGATCGTCTCGGTCCGGGCGATGACCGTGGCGCGGTTGGGCCAGCGCTCGCTCTGGGTTGTTGACAAAACACTGTCAACGCGAGCGCGCAGCTTGTCCAGGTTCTCGCCCAGGTTGATCCCCTGGGCCAGCTCCCCGGCCACCAGGTCGTAGACCTCGTCCGGCACCCGGACCAGGCGGTTACGCACCTCGGCCAGGTAGGCCGTGACGAACGGCCGCGCCGCGTAGTTGGTCCCCGGCCCGAGCACCTTGGCGAACGCCACCCCGATGGCCTTCAGGATCTCGCCCCTCAGGATCAGGTCCACGGCCTCGCGCCACAGCGGGGCCATCGCCCAGATGGCGTCCAGGTCCGGCCGCTCGCCGCCGGACAGCACCCGCCGGGACAGCTTCACCAGCCAGTTGGACAGCGCGGCCCAGACCACATGCCGGATGTCGCGCTCCACCCGGGCGGTCTCGGCGCGCGCCTCCAGCCGCTGGGGGAGCCACGGGTCGGTCCCCCGGCCGTCCCACACCGGTCCGGCCATCAGGTCACCATCCCCTCAACCCGGACCGGCCGGGCCCCTCCACCGCACGGGTAGTCCATCCGGCCGGAGTAGATCACGTGCCAGGTGTGCTCGCCGGTGGACCGGCACCGGTCGGCCCGCTGGCCGCGCCGGGCCTGGACGAGAGCAGCGTCCACGGCCGGGCTCGGGGCCAGACAGGCCAGGCTCGCATCGGTGCTCACCAGATCACCCCGAGCACCAGGTGGACCACGGACAGCAGCACCACACCGGCGCCGGTGAGCCGCATCGGCCAGTCGATGATCATGCGGTCAGCTCCAGCCCTCGGCCCCGGTTAGCCACGCTGAGCGCGGCGTACAGGAGGTCGTCGTGGTGGCGGACCCCTCGGGTGAGGAGCTCGTGGACGTAGCCCTGGAGGAGGTCCCTCAGATCGTCCGCGTTCACCCCGAGATCCGAGGCCACCAGGGCCACGTGGTTCCACGCGCCCTCGGTCACCCGGGCGGCCTTGTCCGGCGGCACCGGGCCCACGTGGTGGTGGAGCTCGTGGCGCGGCACGTCGGCCCAGCGGCCCCGGCGCTCCTGCGGCGTGGTCAGGCGGCCACCGGCCAGCTCAAGAGCCCGCATCACCATCAGCTTGGCGCTGGCGTTGAAGACCACCTCCGGGGAGGGCGGCAGAGCGACACGCGTCGCGGTGAGCTCGCGGATGCGCCGGTCCAGTGCGGCCGTGATGGAGCTGGCCGACTCGGCGGGCTCCTCCGGATCTCCGCTGTTGGGGGGACCGTCGGAGGTCCCCCCGTCGCTGTCGTCGGGGTCCGGGTCGCCACCGTCGGCGTTCTGGTCGGCGGTCGGCGGCAGGCCCACGCTCTTGACGTTCGGCAGGCCGAGCAACCGTTGGACCTCCGGGTCCAGGATCAGGTCCGGCTGGGTGGTCAGCAGCTTCAGCACGATCTGGGCGGCGCGCTCCTCGGGCTTGGGCATCTGGTCGTTCGAGAAGGCACCGGCCTTGACGACCTCGGCGTCCGAGATCAGGAAGCGGTCGTGGAGCTGAAGGGCCTCCTCCAGGCGGTTGGGCTTGGCCGCCAGGGTGGACGTGTCGAAAGCGAACGCGTAGCGCTCGGGGTTGGCGACACCCATCGACTCCAGTGCGCGCCGCAGGAAGCCCCGGGTGAGCGCGTCGGCGATCAGGCCGAGGTAGCCCCTGATCCAGCGGATGCCCTCGTCACTGATCAGCCAGGCGGTCCAGTGGTTCGCGTCGCCGATGCCGGTCAGCACCTCGCCGGGGATCTCGGCCGAAGAGGCCAGGCGCGCGATCGCCTTCTCTTTCATCGGCGCGATCTCGGCGCTGAGCTCGGACCAGAAGTTGATGGGCCGGAACTTGTCCAGGTGCTCGATCATCTGGTCCGGCACGGTCGCCATGATCGGCACCATGGCGCGCGCCGAACTCTGGTCGGCCATGCTCGCGGCGGCAGCGCGTTGCATATACGCCATGAACCCGGCCATGCCGGGCGGGTCCTCGGGCGCACGCGGGAAGTCGATGCCCTCGGGGAGGAACCAGACACCGGCACCGGTCAGGCGACTGTCGAGCTCGGCGAACTCGCGCTTGGTCAGCAGCTCGATCTCGCGCAGCGGCACGATGGCCGAGCGGGTGAAGCTGTCGGCCTGATCGGTGTCGTTGGGGTGTGGCCGCCAGCACCGGATCAGGGTGTCGACACCGTCCGTCAGCTCCAGCTTACTGCCGCCGCGCTGCATCGGCCGGGACACGGTGACCTTGTCGCCCAGGCGCTTGATCGCGGCGCCGGTCACAACGAACCAGGAGCCCTCGGCGGTCTCGGGATTCTTGGCCGCTCCCTCGCCGACGATCCAGCACTCACCGCCCACGGCCAGGTCGATGCCCGCCAGGCGGAGGTTGTCGTCCCGCTGGCTGCCGGTGCCGAGCGGCACGGCGGCCAGGCGCTTGATCCGGTCCTCGGTGACCTCGCCGGTCTCTTCGCCGGTGTCGTCGACCTCGGTCACGTAGAGCCGGGCCTGGGCCACGCTCTCGCCGATGCGGCCGGTGAGGAAGTGGTGCTCGGGCACGATGTCGTAGAGACGCCAGCCTTCGACCTGCCAGTCCTTGTTCCCGAACTTGAAGGTCTTCCAACTGCTCGACTCACTGAGGTCGACCATCGCAGTAGCACCGGCCAGCGCCATCCGGCGCTCGACGTGCTCAATGGCGAACGGGTCGTGTGGCCGCTCGGTGGTCGTGGTGCGCGGGCGGCGCAAGGCCACGGGTTACCTCCCCAGGTTGTGCGACATCCCAGTGACCTGGGAGAAGGCGAGCATCAGAGCCGGGATCAGCATGACCGGGTGGTCGCCGAAGAACCACACCAGGGGAGCAGCGACAGCTCCGACCCAGATGGACACGCACCACGGGCACTGGATCAGGGTGGCAAGGTAGGAGCCCAGGGTCTTAGGCCTGTCGTCCAGCCAGGCCAGCACGGCGTCCCGGGCGTCCTCGGTGATGGAGTCGGCGGTGACCAGGCCGACCAGACGCATCACGGCCAGCGCGTAGACGATCAGCAGCACGGCGTCCGGGAGCATCATGCTGGCCATCCTACGGGGCAAGGGGGCATCTCAGCCCCAGCGTCACGTTGACACTTCACAGTCAGGATTCCTCGGCAGCCTCAGCAGCACGGAACCCGGCCACCTTCTCGGCCACAGAACCGGCGCGCTCTAGGAGCTCGGCTGTGAAGTGCCAGACCTTGGTGTGGCCGTGAGTGAACTGTGACTCCAGGTCCATCTGGGAAAGAGCCCCTCCGAACTGAATCTTGGTACGCGGCGGATCGTTCTTAGAACTCTCCTCGTATGCCAGGAAGCGAGGGTAGAGGTCACGCACTCGGTACCAGCCAGGCCGGAGGCCCGCAATGGTCAGTAGGACGTCTCCCTCCCCCACAGTCCGAACGGGGCTGACGCTGACGGGTTGAACATCGGGAAGCTCGGTCATGTCCCCCACTATACCAGGTCCCCTCTGTCCCTAAAGACCCCAGGTCCCCGTAGGAAGCGGGGGAAGCGGGGGAAGCTCCCCCGGCCCTTTATTACTCGCGCGCATCGTGCGCGCAGTACAAGAGAAAAATCTCCTCGCGAAAAAGGTGGAGGACGTCCCAACAGTCCCCCCGCTTCCTACGGGGGAAGGCCTCATGAGGTTAGGGGTTGCGGGGTGGACCCACGGGTACCCATGTTCATCCCCCGCCCTGGCAACCACCCAGCCGTACCTGTGAGGTGGGGACAGCAGCATGGCCTCCTATTGGCAGACCGCCAACAGGGCTCTGGACGCGCTCCCACGGCAAGATCGACCGAAGAATCTTCGGTCAACGTCTGGGGTACGCCGAAGAATCTTCGGTCAACGTCTGGGGTACGCCGAAGATTCTTCGGTCGACGTCTGGGGTACGCCGAAGAATCTTCTGTCCGGACCTTATTGGCAGCCTGCCAATAAGGTCCGGACAGCGAACGTCCCGCCTCCGTCGACCTTGAAGGCGGGACATATCGGGCGCGCTCAGCGCACCTACTCCTCCCGACACCGTTCCGATCGCCCCGGCTCGCGCTGCGACTGATCCGCCGTGCACCAGAACCGGCCCAGCGTCAGCGAGTCGTGGAGGTGAGCGCGGTGGTCCCCCCGGTCCGCGCACAGACCATCCGGCTCCAGGCCCGTACCGACCTGCTCATCCACTGGCTGGCGTCCTGCCGTCACCCCGGCCTCCGTTCCGCGTCGCCCTGCGCTCCGGGTGGATGCCGACCAGCGGTATCCACTGCTCACCGACCTGACGCATACACCGCGCACCCCGGGTGGCCTCGCACCCCTCACGAGGGCACTGGTTGGCCAGACGCAGCGGCACCTGGGCGTAGATCCCGTTGCGCCGCCCACCTCGCGAGGTCACCTCTCGCTCCCCTTGAGCGCGGCGCGGCGCTCCCATCGGGTCGGCGGCAACGGCCTTCCGTACCTGGTGGCGCACGTCGTGCAGATCTTCAGGACCCACGGCCGGTCACCGCCGACGACATCCGAGCCGGGGAAGGCGACCATCCGGACGTACTGCTGGCCGGGGACCACGGCCCGGTCCCCCCGGTCCTGGCACCGGAAAGGCTTGCGCGCCGTGGCGGTCCAGCCCGTGGTCCCTTCCTCATACCCGTCCGGCCGGGGCAGTCTGGTCCGTTTGCGCAGCTCAGGGGACCTGTCGTCCGGTCCCCTTGTAAGGACCGCCCCGGCACCAGTCGGGACATCGGTCCTTACATCCCGTCGCCCGCTCACTGCGTGGCCAGGTGTCGTGGTGTGTTCTTGGCGGTCCTACGCCCCTTGCCCCGGTTGCTGCAGCCGAGCTCACCGGCGTGGTAGCCGCCGCACTGGTTGCAGAAGTAGGTGTTGGAGCCGCCCGGCGTCCACTTTCCCGCGTGGATCATCCCGGACCGCTGGGTCTCGGCCTCGGCCTGTGTCGGGTGGGCCTTCTTCGGCCGACCGAATCGGTTCGAGCACTTCTTCAGGTATCCCCTGCTCATCCCCGGTGTCCTTCCTGCTCGACAGTTGTCAGGTCTACCTTACCGGCATCACTGCAAAGTAGTCAAGCAGGCCAGCGGGTCCCGTCCTGGATCGCGACCTCCGTACTGTCGCCGGTCCAGGCGGACCGCTCAGCCCGCTGAGCACCGACCCACCGGGCCCGCTCGGCCTCGTTACGGAACACCGGCACACCGATGCGCGCATCGGCCGCCGAGGACGGCCCGATGCGGATGACCTGGGTCTCCTCCCCTGCGGGGGGAGCGACAGGGGTCCCCCCGTCCACGATCGCGGACTCGATCCGCTGCCGGTTCTCACGCTCGTCGTACCGGCGCCGCCGTGCCGCCCGGCGCTCGAGCGCCACAGCCCGCTCCGAGGCCCGCATGATGGTGTGCGCGGTCATCAGCACAGCCAGCAACATGCTCAGCGCCACGCCCACCACGTGCCTCTCATCGGTCGCTCCCCAGGCGATCCAGACCGCTGTGGCGATCGTGACCAGGGTGGCCACCGTCATCACGGCGATCGAGACCAGCGAGGGCCCCGGGTCGGTGGCCTGTCGGTGATTGCTCATGGTTCATCCTGCTTTCAGTTCGGTCCGAGGGGACCGGCCGACGCCGGTCCCCCTCCTACAGCGAGCTCTCGTGACTGTCGACGTGGCCCTTGGCCGCTTCGACCGCCTTCTCCTCGTACCAGCGGTGCACCGTCTTGCCGCACTCCGAGCACTGACCGCGCCAGCCCCTGGCGACCGACCCATTCGCCGGTAACCATTCGGTCAGCACCATCGAGATAGCCGGGTCCACGTCGTGCTGAACAACCAGCTTGGCCATGTCCTGCTCCCCTCGTCGGTGTGTCGGGTTGTACGTTACCGGCATGACTGCTAAGTTGGCAACACCTACGACGGGAGCAAGCATGAGGGCAGCAGTAGTACAGAACCGCACCGAGCGGACCATCCGGCTGGAGGTGTCCGAGGTCCCGGACATCGACGTCACCGCCAGCTACCACCGCAAGCCCCGGGTCTTCCGGCCGGAGAACGTGCTGATCAAGATCGTTGACGGTGACCTGGACAAGGTCCAGGTCTCCGGCGGCCTGGTACTCAAGTCCGGCAACGTCTCCGACGCGGTCGGCGAGCACCGCGAGTGGCACGCCGGTACGGGCGGCTACAGCTCCGGTGGTCATCTGAGCAAGGCGCCGGAGTGGGTCCAGCTGATCGCCGAGCGGGCACCGCTGGGTGTCACGAACTACGGCGGCCAGCCGTGACGTTCGATGTCGGCGGCAACCTCGGTCTCTTCCTGGCCCTGGTCGGTATCGCCGCGTGCATCTGGGCCTTCCGGAGGTAGACACCTCCCCGTCATGCCTGTAAAGTAGGGGGCGAGGGGCCGGGACCTACCCGGCCGGAGGGGACGAGGATGGCGAACACCAGCAAAGGCGGCCAGAACGGCGGCTCGGGACGCCACGGCAACGCGGGCACCGGCACCGGCGGCTCGACCGGGGCCAGTGGCCCTGGCAACCGTCGGCCCAGCCGTGGCGCCGGTGGTGGCCGCCAGGACGGTAACGGCGGCACGGGGACCAAGGGCGGGCGATGATCGAAGGAACAGGACCCGGCCGTGGCCGCTGGTGGCGGCCGGTCCTGATCCTGACCACCCTGAGCTGGCGAGGTAACCCCGAGCCGGTCGGCCCTGCCCGCGAGGGCCGTACGGTGGCCGTGATCAGACGACCGGACCACGTGGTGAGGAAGGCAAGACAGCAGTGATGAGTGACGGTCGCTGGTGGGACAGCGGCAGCTGGTGGCGCTGGTATCTGGTGGCACCGGTGAGATGGCGCATCGCCGGAGCACGGGACCGGGTGAACACCTGGCAGGCCAACCGGCGGCGCGATGTGATCAAGACGGAGAACAGGAGATCAACGGTGAAGTTCCTCAGCGGAAAGATCAGCGACATGATCCGGGGCGGCAAGCTGCCGGGCGACGTGCACGTGACCGGCGCCCGGCCGGAGGCCGACGACCGGCCCTCGGCCCGCGCGGTCCGTGACGCCAGGGGCCAGGGCCTCGGCAAGGGTGCGACCCGGGCCCGCAACGGCGACAAGGCCTAGACACCTCCCCGTCATGACTGTAAGGTAGATCCCAGCGGTGGGCACCGGCCCACCGGGGATGGGGAGACATGGCACGCGAAGAGCACATCCAGGCGGTCGGATTCGCCGGGCTCCAGATCCAGGAGCTCCAACAGGTCATCCTGCACGCCCAGGAGAAGCAGGCCACCTGCCTGGCGCTGGTCATCACGGCGGTCGGTGAGAATCCGTCGATCGACTCGGCCCAGAACGCCACGGCCTTCACCGCCAGCCTCGGCGACAAGCTCACCGAGATCCTGGGGATCTGTGAGCAGGCCATCGCCGAGCTCAACCGGTACGGCGGGGGTTTCTGATACCCGCAGAAATAGAAGAAGGGCCCCCGGCATCGTCGCCGGGGGCCGCTCCGTTCGTTGGTCAGGCGCGGACGGGACCGGCCTTGACGATCTGCCCGTCGATGGTGCGCGGGTCGGCCGCCGGGGTGGCCTGGGGCCGGATGCCGAACAGCGCGAACCCGGCCAGGATGATGGCACCGAGGCCCGTCACGAACGCATCCGAGACGGCCAGGTTGTACTCCGCGAACATCGCGGCACCGGCGGCCACGGCACCGACGAACAGCGCCGGGGCGATGGGCCGCGTGGTGAGCGCGATCAGCACGGCCGAGATCGCCGTGACGATGGCGGTCGCCTGACCGGCGTTGAGCCAGTCCAGGCCGAGCGAGACGGCCCAGGTCACCAGCGAGCCGATGAGGGCAATCCACAGCGCCGGCTCACGGCCGAAGATTTTGATCTGGGTCAAGGTGTTCAACTCCCCTCGGTGGTGACCACCAAGGTCCCACCTGTCACGTTCAGCACGCCGGTCAGCGTGCCGTTCTGCCCCGGCGGACCGGCCGGACCCTGCGGACCGGGCTGACCGGCCGGACCTACCGGACCGGGCTGACCGGGAGTACCCGGCTGACCGGCCGGACCGGGAGTACCCGGCGCTCCGGGCCTGCCCGCGTGCTCCGCCGCTAGAGCCCGGTGCATGTGCCAGGCCATCCAGCCGGTGATCTGCGGCGTCGGCCCGGCCTCACCCTTCTCCAGCCGGTAGCGGTTGACGGTCCGCTCCATCGAGCTGCCGTAGATCCCGTCCGTGGTGGTCGGGTACCCGAGGTCGGTCAAGACGTACTGCCAGTACTTGACCCCCTCGCCGGTGTCGCCCTTCTTGACCAGCATGTCGCCGTCCCCTCCCCATTTCTCGACCAGGCCCCACGGCCGTCGGTCGTTCTCCAGCCTGCCGGTGTCGGCCTTGGCGCCGAAGTGTGCGTGTTCGGTGTGCGCGTTCGCCCCGTTGTAGGCGATCCACTTCCAGCCGTTCGATGCGTACGCCGCGCGGCGGTTGTAGATCACCTCCACCAGCCGGTTCTCGACACCGGATCGGCACCGGCCCACGATCAGCTCGGTGGCCTTGTTCATGTCGGCCCCGTTGAGCCAGGGGCCGGAGTCGTCCACGTCGATGGCCCGGATGTCCGGGCGGCCGTCGGAGTCCGACTGTGGTGTCTTGGAACCGGTCGCGTCGTCCCGGTTGTGGTTGCTCGATCGCGACTTGTGCGCCGTGTCGCCGATCGAGCCGTCCGACGCGGTGTCACGTCTCGGGCCGATCGTGTCGAATTCCTCGGCCAGCTCGACCAGGCACGGCACGGTGTCAGCGTGCATGTCTCGACCTCCCCTCCTGTCACCTTACAGTAACAGCTTCAACCTCTGCGGGACCTCCTCGTCCTGGCCGCCTTGCGTGCCATCCGTGAACGCTGGGCGTGGCTGACCCCAGCGTTGCTGATCCTCGCCGCCTTGCTCTTGCCCATCCCCTTGCGCCGCAGCGCCTTGTACGTCCGGTGCCTGCTCCTGGCCACGTACCCCTTGCGGCCTCCGGCCGAGCTCACCATCGCCACCACCTCCAGGTCCATGGTGTACCCGGGCCCGGGCACAGAGAAGCCCCGGACCACACGGTCCAGGGCTTGACACTGCACTGTCAAAGGGGAGGAGGTCAGCCGATGGCCTGCCGCGCGATCACGTAGCCCTTGGTCTCCAGCGCACGCTCGATCTTGTGGGCCGACTGGTCGGACTCCTTCAGCGCCTCGTGAAGCGCCCGGCCGCCATCCGGACCGGCCTCCTGGAGCTGGCCCGCGCCGATCATCCGCATGAACCAGTCGGCGGCGGTCCCCACGCCGGTCCCCCCGGCGCCGCGCTTGCCGGTGTGCTTCTCGGCCACGGCGGCCACCATCGCGTGGTCCAGCGACAGGTAGTACTCGCCCACCATCACCTCACCGTTGTCCTTCCAGGTCTCCGGCATGGTGGTGAATGCGAACAGCGAGCGTCCCTCCAGCTCCCCGGTGAACCCGTGACCGGTCACCTCGTAGAACGTCCAGTCACTGACCATCCAGCGGTGTACGTAGTTCACGACTTGCCCTCCTTGGAGTCGACCGGAACCGGCCATCCGGCCGCGTTGAGCACGGTCGGTCCCGGGTCGTAGCCGTACTTCTCGAGGAAGTTCTCGGGCTCGGTCTCGATCACGTAGAGCTTGGCGAGCTCGGCCGGGTCCTGGTCGGCCTCGGCCTTGCGGTCGACCGGATCGGCCATCACGGTCTTGCCGGTCTCCGGGTCCAGCCGGATGAACGGGATCGGGCGGCCGTACTTCTCGATGTAGCGATCCGGGGTGAACGTGCGCTGCCGGAACGCTGCGGAGTGAGGGTCATCTCCCCAGGTCCAGCGGCCGGTGGGCAGCTCCCAGACGAAATCTCCGTTGGAGTCCACCCCCAGGAAACGCGGGTAGATCGTGGTTGCAGTCATACCGGTTACATTACCGTCATGCCTTCAAAGTGTCAACGCCCGAGCGGGCTCAGTCCTGTCGTCGGCATCGATCCCACCGGCTCGGCCACCTGACCGGCGCCCTGGTGCCGGTCGGCCCACATCGCCATGGCGATGGCGTCACCCCGGTCCGGGGAGCGGCCGAGCCGCTTGACCACCTCGTCCTTGACCTCCACCTGGATCTTGGGCGGGACCCCGGTGGTGACCTTCCAGGTCGGCGTGGTCAGGTCGCTGATCATCAGGTCGTCCGGCGGCAGCGCCAGCACCGGCTCGAAGGCCGGGTCCAGCAGCTCGCGCAGATGCCAGTACGCCGCGCTGCGCACGTTGAGGAAGCCGAACTTGCCCGAGCGGTCCCGGGCCGGGGTCTTGCCGGACCCGGTGTACGCCAGCGGCTTGAAGTTCGTCTCGCGGAGCCGGTCGTAGACACCCGCACCGAGCCCGATCACATCGACGATGGCCCGGCCTTCGATGCCCTGAAGCGCGGCCACCTGGCTCATGGTGTCCCGGCGCCGGTTGGCCTGGAGCCAGATCGCCCATCCGTCGCGGTGCGCCAGGACCGACTCGTCACCTCCCCGGCCGACATCGACGCCGGTCCAGATCGGCCCACCCGGAGAAGGACGACCGGCCCGGTCCCACTCGTGCCAGCGCTCGATCGCCGCCTCCAGCCAGGCCAGCGGGATCACGCTGTCCTCGTCGCTGGCGTGGAACTCACCCAGCACGCGGTTGTGGTAGACCGCGCTGTCCGCTCCCCACTGCTGACGCCGCTGCTCGGCCCAGATCCTCGAGATCCGGCCGGAGGTGATCGCCTCGTCCAGCGTGACGTGCCGGGTCCACCAGTCCTCATACCCCGGCGCCCGGCGGTGGATGTCGTAGAACCGTCCCGAGGGCGGGCCCGGCGTGCTCATGGCGAATGCGTAGGCGCTGTCGGCGGTGTCCGGACCGGCGTTGCTGAAGGCGCCTTCGATCGAGTCCCAGGTGGCCGGAGGCACGATCTTTGCCTCGTCAAGCAAGTACAGAAGCTGTCCGGCGTGCGCGCCTTCGATGCGCTCCGGCTGGTTGCTGGCCACGGCCGTGGCGGCCCCGTACTGAAGTTTCAGTCGAAGATCCAGAAGTTCAGTTCGGGGGTTGTAGGGCACCCGGCCCAGCGTCTCGAAGTCGATCCGGCCCGCCCACTTGTGGATCTCCGGCCAGAGGTAGACCTCCAGGTGGCGCCAGGCCGACGCCGTGGTGATGATCTTCCAGTCCTGCCCGGACAGATCCCGGGTGGTGGCGAACCAGTTCACCAGCAGCGCGCCCATGAACGACTTGCCCAGGCCGTGCGGACCGCGCACCGCCACCCGGTGCTCGCGGGGCAGGGCGTCCAGCACCTCCCCCTGGTACCCGGCCAGGTTGACGTTCAGGCACTCGCGTGCCCAGGCCACCGGCGAGTTGTGCCAGCGCTTCAGGCGCGAGCGGCTGAGCACCTTGCCCGCCAGGTCGATCTTCACCACAGGCCCCCCGTCGTCTTGTAGACCACCCAGAGACAGGTGACCAGGATGCCCACCGCCACACCGCTCAGGAACTTGATCATGACTCGGACGCCCCCATGCTCCCCATGTCGATCGAGCCGAGGTGGGCCTGGATCAGGTGCGGGACCTTCTCGCTCTGCTCCGGGGAGAGAGACAACTCATCCAGCATCAACGTGATCCGGGTCGCGACCAGGTCACCCCAGCGCTCGGCCAGGTTGGTCAGCCGGTCGCTGATGCCCATGTCGTGCGCGGTCTTGGCGATCTTGACCACCCGGTCACGCTCGGCGGCCTCCAGGGCGACCAGCGCCCGGACCTCCTCACCGACCGCGTAGATGTTGCCCTCCGACCCGGCGGAGCCGTAGCGGTGCCCGATCAGCCCGGAGGCCTGGACGTGGTCACCCGGGCCCAGCCCGTCGATGTCCGGCTCCTTGTCCTGGCTGACGACCTGGCGGCGGAGCAGATCGGAGTACGCGGCCAGCCGCAGCCAGCTCATCTGGAGTACACCGAGTACCGCCATGCGGTAGTCGACGTTGCCCTCGTGCGATCCGAGGGCGGACCAGGCGGTGATACGCGCCTCCCCCTTGGCCTGGGCGACCGCCAGGGACACACCCGCGTGGGTCTTGCACGCAGCTGTTCCCCGGATCGCGTTGCCGTGGCAGGGTCCCCGGCCCCGGCTCCGGTTCTTGGTGCACTCGGCTCGGCCGCCGTGTTCCTCGCACAGCCGGGCCCCGCCGGGGTTGAAGGTCTCGGTGATGGCGATCGGGGGTACGCGGGTCATGCCGTCATCCTATCCCGGAGTGGGGGGACATCTCGACCTGGACGGCATGACAGTGAAGTGTCATCCCCGAACAGCACCGAGCCCCGCCTGAAGAGGACGGGGAGGTCGTCCAGGCGGGGCTCGGCGGGAGGGACCGTACGGTCAGACCTCCGGGCAGGGGCTAGGCCCTGTAGTCAACCTTGCGGCGCCGCGCCGCCAGAAGCAAGACACCGCCGATGCCAAGCACGCCCACACCGAGCGCGAGCAGCACGCCCAGGCTCGGACCGGTGACGGGCAGAGACGGCGTCGCGGTGTCGTCCGGGACGGTGCCCGGCACAGCTGACGTGCTGGTACTCGGGCGCACCGACGTGCTGGTACTGGCCGAGGCACTGACCGACGCGCTGGCACTGACCGAGCTCGACGGCTGCGGGCAGGTGGTGAACCGGACCGCCCGGTTGCCGACCGTCAGGTCCGAGAACGTCACCTTCCCCGAGCTGGGGTTGCTGGCGTCGTAGACCAGGCCGAGCGTACCCAGCTCCCCGGCACCGACGGTGAAGCTCAGCGTTCCGCTGGTCCCGGTCGCGATGTCCTGGAAGTCCGGGGCGTCGGTCAGCGTGTCAGCGTCACCGTCACGGTAGGCGAACATCCGGATCGCACCGGCCGCCGTGCTGGCACCGTCAGCGGTGGAGTAGGAGACCGTCACCGTGACGGGCTCCTCCAGGTCCAGGTCCACGTCCTTGGCCGCGAACTGGACGCCGGGGTCGGTGCCGGTCTCCGGCTTGACCAGGGTGGCCGAGCTCGCGCTGACCGAGGAACCCTCCGGCGCGCCGCCGAAGTCGACGTCCGGATACGCGCCGGTCGCACCCTGCATTTTCCAGGTGGCGCACACCGGAGCCGGTTCGGTCTGGGTCGCACCGGCGGGAGCCGCCAGCGCCACCAGACCGGCGGCCAGAAGGCCGGTCGCGCCAGCGACCAGGGCCGCCAGGGACTTGTTCATCAGGGTCTCTCTTCCGTTGGTTGATCGAACGAGTCGGAACCTTACAGTGTTGGCTCCGAGGTGGTCAAGGCTCAGGGAAGCGGGACCACGGCGTCGGCCTCGAACCGAAGCATCCCGGCACTGACCACCACCTGAACAGCCTTGACGTCCTTAGGCAGATCGAAGTAGGCGAATGCCCGGATCTCGTTACCGGGGTTGATCTCGGTGAACCATCCGTCGCGCCCGTCGTTGCCGACGATGTTCGCGGCGCTGTCGGAGCTGAACCGGCGGCCGGTCTTGTCCTCCACCTTGACCCGAAGATCGGTGTCGAAATACACCGGCCCGTCGGTCACGTTCTCCACCGTCACGTCCAGCCGGGTGAACGCACCCTGGGCCTTCTCGCGGGTGTACTGGTCACCGGCCTGGGTCAGGCCCCGCTTCACGGCGTGCACCGTGTACTGAAAGTCGCCGGAGCGGAAGGTCTTGCCGACCGCGTGGGTCACCTCGGCCGCCTCGTCGGCGCTCGGCGGTGCGGTCACCTCCTGGGGAGCGGTCAGGCCCTTCACCTCCCCGGGCTGGGCCGACATCGTGGCCAGCAGCAGGCCGCCGCAGAGCAGCGTGACCAGCACGGCCAGTGCGATACCGATCCAGGTACCGGCCGACATGCGCTTACGGGGAGCGGGCGTCATCTGCCCGTCCCACGGCGGCGTACCGGGGCTGACCCACGGCCGCTCGTCCCAGCACTCCGTCCCGTCCGGGCGGGCGCTACGGTCCCAGCTGGCCAGCGTCTCGAACGGCTCGCGCCGGGGCAGCTCGTCCCCGCCGTTGTGCACGGCGTCGTACTTGTCGTTGCTCATGGTTCGGTCCTCCGGTTGATAGATGATCTGTCAATCTCTTCACAGGCGGGGCGGCCAGGTCGACCGCCCCGCTGCGCTCACTTCTCGCGCTTGCTCGCGCGGTAAGCCGCGCCTTTCTCAAGCTGGCAAGGTCGGCATTGCCGAACCCCATTCGCCCTCACATAAACATCCGTCATGTCATGCTTCCCGCTGAGACATAGCACAGAGACCAGTCCGTACCGGGCCTGCTCACGTCCGCCAGGATGGGCACCCCGCGCCACTCGAACGTGAACGCGTCCACGATCGCCATACCGATCTCGTCCACCCGGTCGGCCGGGACGCTGGCCACCACCTCGTCGTGGATCTGGGCCCGCAGCATCGGCCGGATACCGGCCGGGAGCCGGAGCAGCCCGGTCATCATCAGGTCACGCGCCGCGCCCTGGCCCATCAACGCCGGGCCCTGGGTGTGAGCCCGCTGCGGGTCCGGACGCATCATCCGGCCGAAGCCGTTGTCGAGCAGCGCGCCGGACTCGGCCAGAGCCCGGACCTCCTCGCGCCACTCCAGCAACCGGGGGAAGCGGTCGCTCATCGACTGATCGAACTTGCGGACGATCGCCGGGTCGATCTCGTTCTCCATCGAGATCCGCTTCAGCGACTCGCCGTAGTTCCAGCCGTGGCCGATGGCCTTGGCGGTCTCCCGGAACCGGGCATCGCCGAACAGGGCGATAGCCAGCTCGGTGTGCGGGTCGTCGCGCTTCAGCATGTCGATGTAGGCCTGATCCTGGCTCAGCCCGGCCACGGCCCGCATGTCGACCTGGCTGAGGTCGACCGCGATTAGCAGCTCCCCGGGATCGGGGAGCAGGATCGCCCGCTCCACGTGCCGACCGCCACGCTTGCCGAGCACCGTCAGCCCCGGGCTGGTGACCGACCAGCGGCCGGTGGCCTGCTCGAACCCGATCTTGGAGTGGACCCGGCCGTCGGGCGCCACGTGGTCCGAGACGGTCTGGTAGACCGAGCGAGCGCCCACGATCCGGTACACCTCCTTGGCGATCTCGCGCACCCTGGGGAGGTGGGCATACTCCCGGGCCAGGTGGAGCATGTGGTCGCCCGAGGTGTCCAGGTCCCCGCTCTTGCCGGTACGCCACAGGCTCGTGACACCGGCCTCGGTGAACGCGGCCTCCAGGGCCAGCTTGCCCGCCTTGCTCGCCAGCGGGCTCTTGTACGCCTTGCCCCTGGCGTCGGCCAGCGGGATGCCCGCGTTCTCACGCAGCCACGCCAGGCTCCCGGCCTTGCGCTCGTTCACCCCGGCCACGCGCTCGGCGAGCAGCGGCTGGTCCACCAGGAACCCGTTGTGGCTGATCTGGGCCGCGAGGGCGGCCACCTGATGCTCGCGCTTCAGGTAGTCCGGCACGGTGCCGCCCAGCTTGTCCAGGAGCACGCCGTGCAGCTGCCGGGACAGCTTGACGTCCTGGACCATGTAGATCCGGAAGAGCTCGGCATCCGCCGCCCGCGCGGGGTCCGGGTCCTCGGTGTCCCACGGGATCTCATTCCATCCGCCGTACTTCTTCTTGAGCGCGGCGCTGGTATCGGTCAGCTTCTCCCCGCCGAGCGCGTACGTTCCGGCCAGCGTTCCCAGGTCATACTTGCGTTGCTGGTCCACGCCCTTGTCCCGGGCCATCGGCGGATCGATGAACCGGGAGGTCAGAAGCGCATCGAACAGGCGGCCGTCCGCCGCGAGCTGGTGCACCTCGGTCATCGTGATGGTGCCAGCCCGCACCAGCGCGGGGAGATCGAACGCCATGATGTTGTGGCCGGTGATGGTCGCGCCATACCGGATGTCGGTGGCGACAGCTTCAGCGGCCCGCTCACCGTAGGTCGCCACGCTCTGATCCCCGGTGGCTGTGCCACCGATCCGGATGTAGGTGTCCGGGTCGGCCTTGTAGAGGTCTGCAGCGTCACCGGTCTCCAGGTCGAACGTGACCACGTCGGTTGACACCTCGCTGTCAACCGGCGGCCGGGTCTCGTCGTGGCCCTCCCCGTCCGTGTCCTCCGGCGCCGGGCCGCGAGCCTCGCCGTGTTCATTCTGCGGCGGTTCCCCTATTGACGTGTCACTGTCAGTATCGTGTCCGCACACCTTCGGCGAGCACTCGATCCATGCCGGATCGTTCGGGCCTCCGGGGAGAGCTACGCCACCGTGCAGCGAGCATCCGAGACCGACCGGCCCCGGAGTGGGCTCGCGCTCCGGGTTGCCCTCGGTCGGTGGGTTCTCCTCCTCGTCGAAGACCCGCCACACGCTCACGTGACCGTGAGCGGTCCCGGAGCGCTCAATCCACAGCTGGTCGTACCGGCGGCCCCGGAGGCGGCTGTATGCCTCCCCGAGCGCCTTGCCGTAGCCCTTGTCGGCCGGGTCGTCCAGCTTGGGGGGAGCGAGATAGGCGGCCGGGTCGGCCAGCGCCTTCTCGCGAACCTGGGCCGTCCGGAACGTCTGGTCGCCGAACGTCTGCCGCAGCCACCCGAGATGGCCTGCCCAGTACTGGGTGTCGAAATCGGACTCCGAGCGCCAGACCTTCAGGTTGTCCAGGAAGCCGGTCAGCCCGGCGGTCTCCACGATGCCGCCGGTGATCTTCTCCCAGATCTCGAACGAGCCGAACGAGACGCCGCGCTGCGGCCGGGGCTGGCCCTGAGCGAACCAGGCCCGGACCAGTGTGAGGATGGCGGTCATCAGCTCACGCCGGTTCTGCCGGGTCCAGCTGAGCAGGTCCAGGCCGGAGGTGCCCGGGTGCCGGAAGGTCTCGGACTTGCGGTCCTGAGGGTTGGCGTACCGGGGCCGCAGCGCGATCCGGTAGACCCGCCGGGTGAGGTCGCCCCGGACCTGGACGTTGTTACCGAGCGACATCCAGGTGATCACGTTGGGGAAGTTGGCCATCGTGCTGACGCCCAGGATGCGGTCCTGCCAGGTGGCGGCGGTCAGCGCCTGGGCCAGCGGTGCGCCCTCCACGGTGTGCGCCTCATCGAACACGAAGAACTCCGCGCCGGTGCGGAAGGCGGCGGTGATCTGCTTACGAAGCTCGTCGGCGTCCGGCACCCAGTTCATCGGCTCGGCGGCCTGGCCGGTGTAGACGGTCAGGATCGAGTCGGCCAGCAGGTTCTTGCCCACACCCATCTGGAGACCGTCGACCACGGCCAGCGGCACCTTGGGGACCATGCCCCGGATGGCCGGGGTGATCAGCAGGGCCAGCACGTTGGCGCGGTCCACCTCGGAATCGAACGGGAAATCGCCCAGCCACTCGGTCAGCAGCAGGTCGCGTGCCGCCGCGATCTCCTCCCCGCTCGGGTCCTCAGGCACCTCGAGCCCGGCGAACACCTCGTCGGGGATGAGCATGGTCCGGGTGGTCTCGTCGTAGCCCGGCTCGGTCACCACGGTCCCGTCGTCGCGGACGAACGGCGCGTGGCTGATCCGGTCGAGCGGCGCGAACTGGTCCGCCCGGCTCATGGTGGCGGCCATCGTGCCGGGGTCCGGCCAGGAGTAGGAGTACGTCAGGCCGTTGGCGCCCTCGTTCTCGTTCACCGTGATGGCGGTCTCCTGGACCAGGTCATGGAACGAGCCCCGGTCGACGGGCCTCATCTCGTCACCCCGGCGGCGGCTGATCACCCCGCCGTGACAGAACAGCTCGATGGCGTTCCACCGTGAGAGCATGGCGCCGGTCAGGTCGTTGATCACCGCGAGCCGGTCCCGGTTGACCACGATGGTGGCCCGCCCGTCGTCGGCCGCCGGTGCGCCCTTGTCCTTCTTGCTCCCCTTGGGCTTGGCGTCGGCGGGCCGGAGCTTGGCGCTGTTGATCAGCCGCTCCAGGTAGATGGTCCGCCGGTCAGCCGGACGCGCGCCCAGGATGTCGTCCAGGCCGGACTTCTTGGCCCCGCCGGGGAGGCGGGCGAAGGTGACCTTGGTAGCACCCTCCATCGCCAGCGCGGCGGCCATCGCCATTCCGGCCTCGTACACCTGGATGTTCTCCGCCGCGTCGGCGTCCAGGATCACCACCACGTCGTGACCGTCCACGACGTAGAGGTCCGGGATCGGCTGACCGTCGACCTGCCAGGACCGGCACCCGGCGATGCCGTAGACACTGACACCCTTCGGTGCGTAGCTGGCCCCGGCCAGGCACTGCTTGGTGCCTTCGATGATCACGACGACCTTGGGGTTGGCCACCGGCCGCACCGCCCAGAGAACCGGCGTCACGCCAGCTTCGAATGCGTACTTGCGTGGTCGTCCCCGGGCATCGTCGGTCGGGTTGTCGGCGCGCACCTGGTAACTGACCCGGCCGTCCGGGCTGGTCCAGGGGAAGAGGATCGCCGGGTGATTGGCCCAGTTGACCCAGACGCCCTCGTCCGGGTTGTCCTTGTGCGAGACCAGCGAGCGCACCCCGAGAGATGCGGCCAGTTCGATGTCCACGGCCTGGCGGGTCAGGAATTCAGCGTGCTCCGGAGTGAATGCGGCCGTGTTATCGTCAGTCACAGTTCGGTCTTCCTTTCCAAAGGTTGATCTCTCCGGGCCGGTTCTCCCTTGCGGGAGCACCGGCCCGGCTCCGTTCGTAGACCTTATGCCTGTGATGTGTCCGGGCTCGGGGAGCCGATGATGCGCCGGATGTCCCGGACCGCGCTGGTCAGCTCCACCGCGTGGCTCTCGCCCCAGCTCGGCCACGGAGTCCGGAGCGCGCTCACGATCAGGGGGGTGTGAACCAGGCCGCTCACCCGGCCGAACTGGGCGATCAGCCGCTGGCTCTCCGTGGTGGCCTCGTCCAGACGGTTGTCCCGGTCCTTCAGCGCTTGACGGAGCTCGGCCACATTGGCTTTGCTGGTGGCCAGGTCGTCGGCCGACCGGGCGTTCTCGGCCTCCAGCTTGGCCACCCGGTCAGCGAGCCGGTCCCCACGCTCACGCAAGGCCTGGGCCGTTGACGTTGCACCGTCAATCTCCGCCCGGTCGGCCACGATCTCAATCACCACGTGGTCGTCACGAAACTCCTCCTGGGTCTTGATACGGATATGCATTCGGACCTCCCCGTCCTTGGTGCGGGGGGACCTCTTCCTGAGGTCCCCCCGTGTCGCTCGTCAAACCTTACAGCCTCGCCGGTCAAGTCGCAACTAGGCGTTGACCACACCCAGCTTGCGCATCGCCCGGCGGCCCTGGATGCGCGTGGTCAGGTCGGAAGCATCGCCCTTGGTCCGCACCCGGGGAAGGGCCTTCTCAGGCAGACCTTCCCTCATCAGCCGGGTCAACTGAGCCGGAGTCACCGGCTCACCCCGCCAGCGCGCCGAGCGCTCCGCCAGCTTCTGGAACGCCTTGGCCCGGTCCTCGCCGATACCCATCGCCCAGTCGCTCGGTAGAGCCTCGTGCAGCACGTTCACCCGGCCCTGCTCGTAGGCCGCCAGCCGCCAGGTGTCGATCCCGGCGGGCACCATAACCACCACCTCCTTGCCCGCGCCCAGGACCCAGCCAGGGCCCACCGGCAGCCAGCTCAGGCGCGAGGCTCCGAACACGTCCACCGTGGCCCGGCCGTTGGATCGGCAATTCTCGTGCCGGGTGCCGTACTCAGAGGTCACACTCACGGGGAGGTAGCGATGACACAGCGCGCACCGGTGCTCCTCCACCTCGCACGGCTCTTCGCATGTCGGGCAAGCCTGGCGCTCGGTCTCGCCCTCCTTCTTCTTGCGCTCGTCGTCCAGGTCCAGGCCGAGGTCCACCACGCCGATCAGCTCGTGGCGCTGGCTGGCACCGACGATGTCGATGACCAGGAGATTCTTCTTCCCCGGGTGGAGCCTGGTCCCCCGGCCGACCATCTGGACGTAGAGCCCGTGGAACTTGGTCGGGCGGCCGACCAGCACGCAGTCGATGGACGGCTCGTCGAATCCCTCGGTGAGCACCGCACAGTTACACACCCACTGGGTCTCGCCGGTCTTCAGCCGCCGGAGGATCGCCTTACGCTCCTCGGCCTCGGTGGTCCCGTCCACGTGCTCGGCCTTGATCCCGCGAGCTCGCAGCGCGGCGGCCAGCAACTCGGAGGTGCGTACCGTGGGGAGGAAGGCCACACCCTTGCGGTCGGCCGCGTGTGCCAGCACGGCGTCCGCCATCTGAGTGATGGCGCCGGAGTCCTCCAGTTCGCGGCCCAGGTCACCGTCGGAGTAGTCGCCGCCGGTCTTGCGCACGTTACGCATGTCCATGCCGGTCTCGACGACCACGGCGGGCAGGATCGGGACCAGGTAGTTCTTGTAGATGGCCTCGCGGATCGACATGAAATCCACGACCCGCTCCCACACCCCCAGGGTCTTGCCGTTGTCGCGCTCAGGGGTGGCGGTGAAGCCGATCGCCAGCGGGCCGTAGGGGTTGAACGCGCCCAGGCCCATCAGCATCCGGGTCCAGGTCGGAGCCGGAGCGTGGTGGGCCTCGTCAACGACGATGGTCCCGAACGGCCCGTACTTCTCCTGGCTGGCCACGATCTGCTCCAGCCGGTCCTCCCGGGAGCCGGTCTGCACCGAGGTGATGACCACCTTGGCGCCGACCTGGTTGCTGGATGCCTTGACCAGACCGGTCGAGAGCTCGGGGGCCTGCCACCCGATCTTCTCGATGGTCTGCTGGGCCAGCTCGTCGCGGTGCACCATGATCAGGGCCCGGCCCCGGTCCTGCCGCCGATCCACCGCCGCGCTCAGGACTACCGTTTTTCCTGTTCCGGTAGGGTGCACCACCAGCGGACGGCGAACGCCCTCGCGCTCGGCGGTCTCGATGTTCGCCAGGGCTCGCTCCTGGTAATCCCTCAGGTCCAGCATCCTCGGTGATCCTCTCCGTTCGGCATCCCGTCACCTTACCGTACTGACTGCGAAGTATCAAACAGCGAGGCCGGACCGCCTTCCCTCGGTCCGGCCTCGCTGGGTCTCAGCGGTGACCGCGCTTGACCTCCAGGTCATACGCCTTGTACTGGTTCGTACCTTTACCCGCCCGCTTACCCAGGTACCGGACCGTCACCGTGTCGCCCACCTGGATCTCCCCGCCCTCCAGGAGCGAAGCCAGCACCATGGCGTGGCCGGTCACCCGAACGCGATCCTGGCCGCCTAGCCACAGCTCGACGTACGGAGCTAAACCGGAGAAATGCGTCGGCTGGGTGCCCTGGCGCAAGACCACACCGGTGACCTCGTTCAAGGCGGCTACCTCGGCCACCTCGTCCGGGTTCCACTCTCTGGCCCGTCCCTCGGTCAGCGCCCGGACGGCGCACATCAGGCAGTCGTCCTCGTGATGTCCCTCAATGGTCGTCATGGCCCAACCTTACAGTCATGCCTGGGGGGTGTCAACCAAGGCAACGGCCTCGCCGACCGGCTCCGGCCAGATCGTCCGGGCGCCGGTGGCCATCTCGATCCGGACCAGCTCGCGGTTGTCACGGCCCAGCCAGCGCTCGATCGCCGACCAGCTGGCCATGTGCGGACCGCTGGCGCCGGTCACGTACCAGTACCCGCCGGACTTCAGCGCGGCGTGGGAGTAGATCCGGGGGTTGGGTGTCTCGCCCTCCCCAGGGAGGTAGCGAACGCTCAGGACCAGGATCACGCCGTCCGGCATGGTGCGAGGGTTCAGGGTCATGGTGACATTCATCGGTCAAGCCTTCCGGGTAGAAACGGACGGGCCGCCCGGCGGCGCAACGCCGGGCGGCCCTGGAGGAGATGCTGGACTGAGGTCAGGCGGAGACGGCGGCCTTGCGCCGGACGACCACGCCGAAGTGCTTGTACGGCTTACCCGCGAACTTGCCGGTCTTGATCGGCTTTTCGCCGAAGTACTTGACCGCCATCATGTCGCCGATCTGGGGGTTGGCGTCCTGGAGCTCGCGCTTCAGCACCGAGCCGTAGCCGATGACCCGCCACTTGGTGCCGTCCGAGGTCTGGATCGTCACCGTGGGACACATCGGGTCGTCCCCGTCCTTGGCGAAGTCGGACCGGGTCTCACCGAGCTTGACCACGATCCCGGCGATACCCTCGTTCCGCTCCTTGGGCACCCAGCCCTCGGAGTCGTCCTCCTCCACCTCATCCAGGAGGTCGTCCACCCCGGCGAAAGCGTCCTCACCGGTGTTGGCAGCGGCCTCGCCGAACATCTTGTCCACCTCGTCCTGACCGGTGGAAGCGGCGGACTTCGTGCTGGCGTTGCTGGTGGCCATTAGGACCACCTTTCTGTGAGTTGTTCGATGTGCGGTGTTGGTACCTTGCGCTCCCCGCCGTGGACTCGAACCACGGTGGCCCGCTGGTGCACCAGGGGCTGACAACTGCCTATCCAAGGAGCCGGGCCGACCGCGAAACCGGCCCGGATGTCTTACCTTACAGGCAACCCGTCAAGGTAGCAACCTTGACACTTCACAGTCAAGACTTCTCGGACTTGACCTTCAGTTCCTTGGGAACGGTGATGGTCAGCCGCCGGTACTGGGACCGGACGGTAACCTTCTCGGCGATCTCCGGATAGTCCCGCTTCAGGGCTTCCACATCGATCCGGGTAGAGCTCACCGCCGGGTAGCTGACGACCTTGCGCTCCCCGAGATAGCCCGCACCGGCGTCGCCGGTCCACAGGCGGAAGAAGTTCTTGATCCCGTCCACGTCCGCCTGAGCCGCCTTCAGCTTGGCCGTGGCCGCCTGGTAGTCCTCCAGCCAGGTCCCGGCATCGTCCGGCAGATCGACGCTGGGCTTGATCACGATCGGGTTCAGGCCCTTCAGCATCTCCTCGGTCTTCGGATGCCGGAGGTCATGCATCGGCGGCTCGCCGGTCAACAGGTTCTCGTGCCAGAAGCGCTCGGCCTCGGTCGCCAGCTCGGCGAACCACTCACGATCGAAGTCGATCTCCGCCACGAAGAACTCGCGCTCGCGGCCCATCACCAGACAGCCCAGGTAGCACTTCGGCAGACCGATGATGCCCATCTGCCACTGAGCCTGAGCCTGGTAGTGCAGGGGAGCGGCACCGGTACCCCGGCCGCCCGGCCGGATCGTGCCGGAGCTCCACTCGTCCCCGTCACCAGCGGTCTTGCACTCGATCAGCGCCTCCGCCTTCCAGCTCCGGGCCCGGGTCGCGAACCGGTCCGGCGTCACCCGAAGGAACGGCTTGTCGCGGTCGGCCCAGAGCCCGCCACCGAACCGTGAGACCATGCCGATCTCCTCGGCGATCTTCTGGGCCACCACGTCCTCGAGCCGGTGGCCCCACTCGATCGGCGCGCCGGTGAGCTCCACGTCCGGAGTGGTCTTGGTCTTCTTGTTGAAGATCGACCAAGAGGTGTCGTACTCCGAGATACCGACCAGAGCGGCCACCTCGGAGCCGCCGATCCCCTCGCGCCGGGCGGCCAGCCAGCGCTCGCGACCGGCGCACTCGGGGAGGATGATCTCCGCAGGGCTGTTCGGCACCTGGGCGAACCGGTGGATCGGGTGCGGGCAGGCCAGCCGCCCGCCTGAGCGGGCCAGGTGGCGCTTGACCTCGTTCATTCGACAACCTCCACGGTCACACTGATCTTGGTCGGCCAGGGGCCCTGGTGGCCAGCTTCGGTCAGCTTGTCCTTGCGGACGTAGACGTTGGAGACCGGGTTGCTCCGGAAGCCCGGCAGAGCGTAGAGCAGCGCACCCGGCGTCTCCCGCGAGAACGGTAGGACCACCGTCATCTTGACAGTCACCTGTCAGCCCGTCCCTTCCAGCTGATCGCCGAACCCGGCGGTTCTCAGCAACACGATCATGTGATCCAGCGTGGTGAAGACCGGCCAGGAGCCGATCTGTGCCGGGCCGACACCGTTCGGCCGCAGCAGCACCAGGGGGAGGTTGAGCTCCCCGGCGTTGCCGACCGCCTGACGGAGGTTGGCCATCGGCTCGAACCCGGCGCGGGCCTTGACCTCCCAGGCCAGCCCCGGGGTTCCGGTGATGTCGATCCCCGATGCACCGGCGCCGGTCGGCTGGGCGTAGGGCCAGCCCTTCTCGGCCAGGTAGCGCGCGGCCAGGAGCTCAGTGTCCCGGCCGCGACGCTTCCTGCTCTGAGGCGTGCCGGTCACTTGTTCGGACCTTCCATGCTGCGGGAATGCGGGATGCTGTCCAGGAGCTCCTCCTCCAGCTTGGCCATCGATTGAGCCGGGCCACCGGTGCGCGACGGATGACGAGCCTTGGTCCGCGCCGGGTCTGCCGCGTTGCGGGCCTCCTCCAGGTGGTCCGGCAGAGCGTCCGGCGTCAACACCGCCGTGGCCCGATTCAGGTTGGCCAGCTCAACCATCAGCGTGGCGAACATCTGGATCGGCATCTCCACGTGGCGCTCGTCCTGCTGGACGCCCTGTTCGAACACGGCGCACACGGTGGCCATACCGGGCTGAAGGTCATAGCTGGTCTGGAGCCGGATCTGAAGCCGGTCCCACTGGGCCTTGCTCAGATCCACGATCTTTGCTCGGGTTCGCACGATGGCGACCTCCTCTTGTTCGGTCTGGTTCAGACCTTACCGTACCGACTGCAAGGTACGCAAGCCCGGGGAGGAGGCCGCCTGTCAGTGCTGGTCAGGCCCGGGACTTGGGGTTGTCGACGTGCGCGTACGGCCGCGTACGCACCAGCACGCCGCCGCCCTCCACGGCGTTCAGCGTGACCCGGCTCGGGTTGTCGGTGGTCCAGGCGCCGCTCGGCCGCTCCAGCCACTGCAACATGCTGCGGCGGTCGGTGCTGGACAGTTGGACGTGGTGGTCCCGGTCGGCGATGACGCGCGCCAGGACAGCCCGGTGGACAGCCTGAGCCGTGTTCACCATGGCGCTCATCCCCGAGGAGCCCAGATCGTCGTAGGTGCCGTGGCAGATCTCGTGCAGGTTGCTGCCGATGCAAACGGTCACAGTCTCGTCGTCCGGGTAGCTCACGGTCAGCTTCAGCGAGGTGTTCGGCTCGTGCAGAGCCAGCACGGCCTCCTCCTCGGGCCACGGGTAGGCCAGGATGGCGCTCAGATCGTCCGCCACATCCCAGTCGGCCGCCGTACCGTCCGGCTCCGGAAGGCTCTCCACGTAGCGCTGAAGGGCCGCGCGCAACGTGGTGGGCTCGCCCTCCATCAGGTCCAGGACAGCCTCGCTCGCCATCGACTGCATGGCGTCGATCATCTCGACCACGATGTCCCGGGGCTCGCCGCTGTCACGCATGACCTTGCGGATCACGGTCTCCCGGGTCAGCGCGGTCTGGACCGCGTCCAGGCCCGCCTGGTCCGCTCTCTCGATGATCTCTTTCAGATCGATCCGGGGGTCTCTTGCGTCCACCGTGATCTCCATCCTGACCTCCCCAAACGGCGGGCCTTTCCCACCATGGATTACATTACCGTCATCGCTGCAAAGTGTCAAGGCCCGATCCCACCGGGATCGGGCCTTGCCAGGATGGGTCAGGCGGCCGTGAACAGCTCGTCGCACTCGGTGCACTTGACCACTCCGAGGTCGAGCACCTTCTGGCTGAGCCGGATGATCAGCGGCTCCTCGCAGCCACAGACCGCCTTCAGCGGACCGCTCTGCGGCTTGGTCTCGCCCTCGCCCTTCGGGGCCGGGCCGATCTTCTCGCCGCCCCGCTCCTCGTCCTGGTCGGCCTCGCCGCCGAGCCAGACGGGGAGGTGGCAGACCAGGCGGATCTCGCGGTCCAGCTCGGCCAAGAGGTCCGCGTAGCGCTCCTTGGTGGCGGCGGTCAGCGTGACGCCCGAGAACCCGTGGGTCTTGTCAGCCTTGGTCGCCTTGTGCTCCAGGCCCATCTCCTCGGCCATCTTGCGGAAGGTCGCGTTGTGCCACCGGCCCTGGCGGCTGGTGTCCTGCTCGCCCCGGACCTTGGCCAGGGTGTGAGCGGCCTCGTGGAGCATGGTCTGGAGAACCTGGGTCGCACCCTTGGCCAGCGCCTCCCCGGCCAGGAAGAGCTCGTGCTTGCGGATCGCCGCGCCCTCCTCCTTGACCTTCCAGCCCTCGGCCCGGAAGTGACCCCACTTACTAGCGCCGATCAGGCCGGAGCCGGTGATGATGACGACCTCCGGCAGCTCCGGGTGATCGGCTCGGATGCGCGCCCAGACCTTCTCCAGGAGGCTGACCACGGTCGAGCCGGTGTGGTTCTCGGGCGTCGCCGATGTGGTCTCGGCCTCGATGCTCGTGTCGTTGTCCATGTTGTCAACCTTACCGGCTTGACTGTGAAGTGTCAACGCTTCGGCGTGGGCGTCGTCCAGAGCGCCCGAGGCCTTGAAGTCAGCAGCCAGCTCGGCGCGCTCGCCCGGAGTGAACTCCTCGGCGGCCGGGGTAGCAGCATCGCGCTCGGCGTCCTCGGCCAGCGCCTCGTCCAGGATCTCGTCCATCCCGGCCTTCCAGCGGTTGCCCTGCTCGGCCAGCGCTTCCACGTGAGCCCGCTTCACACCGGCCGCGTCCTCCGGCGCCAGCCACATGGTCTGGATCGGGGCCGCCTCGAACGTCCCGGCCGTGGTCTCGACCTGGTACCAGCGCTGCGTACGGCGGCCGTAGTTTGCGGTGTTGATGGCGGTCTTGCCGATGACCCGGGCCACCTGGACACCATCGCCGGTCTTGGTCCCGCTCGGGGTGACGTTCCCGGAGAGCTCGCTGACCTGAACGATGATCCGGTCGTTCTTCTGGACTCGGCTGGCGTTGGTCTTTCCGGCGGCGGGCATCTCGTTCTCCTCGTGTTGTCGTGCGCTGCTGATAAAGAGAACTTTACAGGCGTGACAGTGAAGTGTCAACCCTGAAGGCCCGCCTGTTAAGTACATCACAGCCGGGCCTTCAGGGTTGACAGTGCACAGTCACGCCTGTAAAGTTGTCCCCAGAAGCAAGGAACACCGAACAGGGGAGCAGGGATGACCTACACGATGATCGTCAAGACGTCGACCGTAGCGAGCAACGGCCGGACGAGCTCGGCCACCGAGCGGGTCCCGCACCTGATGGAGGACGAGCTGGACGCCCGCCGGGAGGCGGCCCGCCAGAGCGCACCGCGAGGAGCCACCCGGACGATCCGAGTCGTCCCCCAGAGGTAAGACAGCGAGAGACCCCCGGGGCGTCGGGTTCCCGGGGGTCTCTCGGTGCTCAGCGGGTGAGGGCCGCGAGCTGGGGTTGGCTGGCTCAGTTGGCGACGGACGCGAGGTCCGTCCGGGCACCCTGGCCGGGCCGGTTCTTCAGCCAGGCATCCAGCTTCTCCCGGGTGAAAACCGGAAGGTTGTACTGTCCCTCGGGCTCGCGCTCCGGCTCAGCCTGAGGGCCGATGCCACGGGCCACGTAGCTGGAGAGTGTGTTCCGCCTCAGCCCCAGGTACTCGGCGGCGGGGCCGTAACCCACGAACTGGTCCGGGGCCTGATCCTGGTTCTCCACGGTGTCACCTTCTCTCATCGTCATGATCCCGACTATACAGGCACGACTTCGCAGATAACAAGGCAGGACATTCCCTCGCTCATCCCCTCGTGACCTGGAACCTTCTCCACCATGGATTACATTACAGGCTGGCCTTCAAGGTTGTCGAGAGTTTGTGGCTTACCTCACAGGTGTGCCTGTAATGTAATGGACGGTGGAGAAGGTCGCTACTTGTGGTCCCGGTTCCGGGCCGGGCCGGGGTTGGCGCTCTCCAGCTCAGAGCAGTGCAGGGCGGTCTGCCAGTCGGTCATGCCCTTGAGGATCGCTCTGGCCCGCTCGCCCTCCGGTCCGGCCACCGGGGGAGGGCCGCCGATGATCACGCGGATGATGCCGCACACGGCTCGATCCTGCTGAAGCTGGAGCGCACGCTCGTCACGCTCCTGATCCTGTTCGTTCTGCCAGATCCAGAACGACTGGAGGCCGGACATCAGCAGCACGCCGAGACCCCAGGAGAGAAGGATCTGCCAGACCGGCCGGGAGATCGGCTCGCGGAGCGCCTTCTTCACGCTTCAGCTCCAGGGTCCAGCGCTGGCGACGTAAGCGACGAGGAGGGCAACGGCTCCCCCGGCCCCGAGGGCCCCGACGAGAGACTGGCCACGATACCGGGCCGTGAGAGCCAGAGCCGCAGAAAGCCTGGACCCAGCATCGTCGCGCTGGACACCAGCATCAGCGGCCACGGGCCCGCCGTGAACACGATGTAGCTCCCCCACAGGCCACCCAGGCCCAGGAAAAAGACGTCCCGCTGGAGGGGCGGTAGTGCTCGCCTGGTCACGCACCATTCCTACCTTCCTCCGCGAGGAGTCGTTGCCGGGATCGTACCCGGGTCGGTCCCGACCGGGCGGGGTTGCGCCGAGCCAGCATCGGATCACTGACAGCATGACCTGACCAGTTGATCTCCAGCGCTGAGCCCTGGTGCCAGCGGCGTGCGACACGTTCTCTCGCCTTGTGTTTGGTCAGCGACGGGACGGGGAGGTGGTCGACCAGAGAAGGCCACGGGTACCAGACCTCGTGGTCGTGCTTCTCGGCCCAGCCCGCTACCCGCATGTCATCGGGTACCCCGGCCCGGCGGTCGGCATACGCGATCATGTCCGGGATCAGTGCCACCGGCAACGCGATGGCCACGCCCCACATCAGCTTGCGGCTCCGGACCCAGTGCGCACCGGCCGAGTCGGCGGCGCGCGCCATGGCCTCCCAGCGGATCGGTACGTTGCGACCGGTCCCGAGGTAGGGCGAGACCACGGCGTCCTGCGGAACGAACGCCAGAGCCCGCTCCAGGCCCACCAGGAAGTCGGCGCAGGGCAGGGCGTCGTCCTGGATCAGGACGTGCCAGTCGGCCTCCGGGTCGGCCAGCCGCCAGGCGCCGCGCGCGGTGCGCCAGACCCGGTCACCGTTGCCGCTCGCCTTCCCCTCGTCGTCCCAGTACACCGGCACCGGCCGATCAAGACGGGACGCCATCGTCTCGACCTGATCGGCCCGATCCGGGTGCGCCATGATCGACGCACTGAGCCTCACCGGAAGACCCGGCGCCAGGCGGCTCTCGCGAGCAGGGACACGATCAGCACCGGCACGATGGTCACGAGCTCCAGCGGGCAGCTCTTCGGCTTACTGGTGTGCCGTGCCGGAGGTGGTGGCAACCGCCGGTCCCGGGGTCTGGGCGGCGGCAGGGGCCGTGGGCTCACCGGCCGTCCTTGAGTGCCTGGAGGATCAGGTCCCGCTTGTCCTTGCGGGCACCGAGCACGATGCCGCGCTTCTTGGCCAGCGCCTTCAGGTTGACCAGGTTCAGCTCCCCGATCGGCGTCCCGTTGGTCACACCTTCCAGCTCCCCAGCGTGGACCATCGTGCGCTCCCGGTTGATGCCTGGGTGAACCGTTGACACTTCACTGTCAACCTCCGGCGGCGCCCAGTTTCCGTCCTCGTTCTGGACCCATCCCTCGGGCGGGCCGGACGAGACATTCACCGGACCGCCGAACAGGTCGTCCACCTCGTCCGAACCTGACACCTGGCTGACAGCCACCTGGCCCTCGGCGGCCGGATACGGGGAGGGCGAGACGCCCTCGGCCGTGATGGCACGCGGAGTAGCGCCCGGGTTGTTCACCAGCGTGGCCCTGATCGAAGTCACGGCCAGCCGATCGTGGAACAGCTCGATCGGCTCCAGGATGCCCTCGGCCACGAGCTCGTCCACGGCCTCGCCGACGCCGGGCCAGTCCGGGTGGCCGTAGTCGTCGACCGCGATGACGGCGCCCGGCGCCAGGTGCGGCGCCCAGCTCACGATGTCCCGCTTGGCGCCCTCCTTGGTGTGATCGCCATCGACGTAGAGCAGGCCCACCATCTTGTGCTCCGGGAACTCCGGACCGGCGCCGGGATGGCGCATGTTGTTCCACGCCTCGGCCACCGGCACCGAGAACCCTTGCATGAGCCGGATCTTGTCCGAGTAGCCCAGGCTGGAGACCCAGTGCTCAGCCCATCGCTTGGATTCCGGGTTGGTGAACGGCGGGTCATAGACGTTGCCGGGCAGGTCCCACGGGTCGATGGCGGTCACGTGCGCACCGTTGCCCTGGCTCGCTCCCCAGGCCAGCTGCAACGCGGTCCGGCCATGGAACACGCCGATCTCCACGATCTCCTGGTCCGCCGGGACCTGGGTAGCGAAGTCGGCCAGTGCGGTCATCACGTCCTCGGGCGTGGCCGCTCGAACCTGGCGGAAGTGCCGGGGCACCCGGAGCTGGCGCGGCTGGCGGGCCGAGCTCGGGCCGGAGCGCTCGACACGGCGAGGGCCCGAGCCGGTCCGGGGAGCACGCGGGGCAGGGTTGGGGTCGGTCACGTCAGGTCGTCCCTTCCTCAGATGGCGGATCTTGTCGAACTGATCGGACATCAGGACCGACCCCCGCCACTTCTCGTAGGCTCGCCGATCCTTCTTGAACTGGTCACGGTGGTTGACCCGCTGGTACTGCTCGTCGGTCTCGGCCTTCCCAGCCACCGGGTGCATATGCTCGATCCGGATCTCCGGGAGGTGGCGGAGCGCACCGGCGCCACCGAACAGATCCATCATCGCGTTGTCGCAGTACATGTGCTCCACGTCCGCCGGGACCATCCGGCCCAGCGCGCGCACGGCGTCTGAGGTGACAGCCCACTCGGTGCTCAGCTTGCGGCCCTGGTGGCCATCGTCCCCGTAGACCATGCCGGTCCCGAGCTCGCGCAGCACGGTGAGGTACCGGGCCGCCCAGCCGATGGTCTGGGGGAGGTGGTCATCCCCGGCGAACGCCAGCGCCCAGTACCGATCCGCCAGATCACGCGCTGCCGCGTTGAGCTTGTGCACCATCGGCAGCCAGGCGGGGACCTCGACCAGACTGAGCGGGCTGGTGATGTCGTCCGGCACGCCCCAGCCGAACCGGTCCACCACGTCCCGGTAAACCTGGATCTCCGGGTCGTCGGCATCCGCCACCAGTACCAGGTCCGCGTGGTCCCACGCGTTCGTGAAGTCCCACGCGCTGATCACCTTGAGGACATTGCCCGGGCGGCCTCGGGTCGGGACGATGACGGCCAGGTCAGGCATCGGGGCTCCAGGAGAAGTAAGGGCTGTTAATAGTTGCGCGCCCGCCCGGCCGGATCGTGTGCGGGGCCTGCCACCGGCTCGTGCCCGGCGCGTAGAGGTAGTGATACAAGATCCGGGGGATGACCACCTGGGTCCGTAGGAGACGCCGCTGGCGGAGCTGGTCGGCCCAGACCCGATCCTCCGCCCGGCGCGGCCCGCCCTGGGTGAAGTCGGCCTTTCGGGCGATCGCCGACCGGATCGGGTTAATATGCGAGATGTCCCGCTCATACCGGCCGGGCAGATTGCGCCAGCGCTTGAACTCCAGCGAGTGGTACGAGACCGCCGTGGGTGCGCCGTCGGAGTAGCACTGGACCTGGAACCCGACATAGTCCGGGCGCTGCTCCAGCGCGGTCACGATCCGGGCCACGTAGTCGGCGGCCACCAGGTCGTCATCGTCCACGAACGAGACGTAGTCCGTCCCGGCGGTCTCCACCATCCGCTGGCGGATCTTGGGGAGCGGAGGGCTCCCGTTGTTGTGCCATCCGACCACCCGCACCCGGCCGCCGTACGTCTCGGTCTGGGGGAGCAGGAGCGCCATCAGCCGCTCGAACAGCGGACGGCGCTCGCCCAGGGTCGGAACGAGGATCGACCATGTAGGCGCGGCTGTCATGTGCCCCACCGTACCAGGACCGGGGGGCATCTCAGTACAGGTCCCGCGTAGGAAGCGGGGGGACTGTTGGGACGTCCCCGAGCCCTCCGCCCCCTATTACGCGGGTCGCGCGCAGTACAAGAGAAAAATCTCCTCGCGAAAAAGGTGGGGGACGTCCCAACAGTCCCCCCGCTTCCTACGGGTTATGGGCCCTCTGGTTCTGGTTCGGGCTGAATGACCTGAATCGGATCGGTCGGCGTCACGGCGTAGAGCAGGACGTCATACTTCTGCCCCGTCACGTTGGCGTCCGGGTGTCGGCCCGGCCAGTCCTGGAGATAATCGATCAGGTCCTGGAGCACGGCGTCCAGATCCGGCTCGCCGGTCCCATCACTCTGGATCTGGACGGAGATCGACATCCCCTCGGCCGGGACGTTGGCCTGGTGCGGCCACATCACCAGCGGTTGGGGGTTGGGCTGGGTGGGCATGACGGCTCCTTAGCCTCGGACATAATCGACATACAGGTAACCCGGAGAGTTGGCACTGGCCGGGGTCGAGACGTCGCCGGAGCCCGAAGCTCTCGCCAGCGTCCCCACGAACGTCTTGTTACCGGTGGCCACGGCCGTGAACTCCGCCTCCAGGGCCGCCGGGTATCCGGTCCCCGTAGAGCTGAGGAACACCCGGACGTTCTGAAGCTGGGTCCCGGCCAGGTTGTTCTCCCGGAGCCGGAAGAACGCGGTGTCATTGGCCACCGTGCTGTTGAACTTGGTATCCCACCGAACCTTGTACGTCCGGCCAGCGACCAGCGATGCCGTGACCGAATCGATGACGGTCTCAGCGGTCACCGCCGAGGAGTTGGAGGTGCGGATATTGGTGCTGATCCGGCTCGAGACCGTGTCGGTAGCGGTCACTGACACGGCCCCGAGCACGAGCAGCGAACCGCGCAGCGAGATCATCTGGACCACCGCACCGAGCGGTGCGTAGGCGGAAGCCAGCTTGGGCACACCCTGGACGATCACTCCGCTTGACATCTCGATGTCAAGGGTGCCGTTCGCGTTGACCAGGTCGACCGTGCCGACCCGCAGCCGCAGCGTGCTCTCGCCACCCGGGTCCGGGTTCAGCTTGGTGAGCAGGGTCGTGTAGTCGACAGCCATCTAGAGCTCCCGGACCTGGAGGCGGGTGTCACCGGCGAGATCCAGCGTGACCGCGTCGACCGCCAGAGCGGAACCGTCAACGCTGACCACGTCCCCGGCGGTGATCGTGGGGTCGTACGGCCGCACCAGCGTGTAGGTGGCACCGGCGCCAAGCTTGTTCGCCAGCAACGTGTTGGCCGCTGCCTGTGCCATCCCCACGGTGCGCAGCAACGGGGAGGAGTAGAACTGGGTGACGCGGCCGTAGGGGCTCGTTCCCGGCCCGGTTCCGGCGTAGGTCGGGCTCGACGGGTCCGTGTCCATGGCGACCGCCTGGACCGGCGCGCTACCGTCCTGCGGCTCGCCCCGGGCAACGAACACGTTCGGCGGCCGGGTGTCGTAGTCAGCCGACATCGATGTCATGAGGTCCAGCGGGTACGCGGTGTCAGCGTCGGCGGTCGTGGTGCCCACCTGGACCTGGCCCACCCGGTCGTACCAGGCGGTCAGGCCGTAGCCCTTGAGCACGTCCAGCACCTCGGACCAGGGTGCGGTCTCGACGTCCAGACCCAGGATGCGGCCCTCGGCCCAGAGAGTCTGGCCGGTCAGCGGGACGTTCGGGTTGATACCGGTCCGGTTGGTCACCACCATGTTGACCATGGTCCCCAGGTCGGTGCCGATGGGGATGGTCAGAGGGGTCTCGAACCGGTAGCGCTCCACGTTGTCGCTGATGTCGATCAGGTTGACGTCGACCACCCGGGCACCGGCCTCGGTCCGGGTCTTCGACGAGGCGATCTCGAACGTGCCGTACGGCACCGTTGACACTGAACCGTCAAGCAGCTCCAGGCCGAGCTCGACCTCCACGCGGGTGCCGAACGGCGTCAGCAGATCGCCCGGCCGCCGGGGCAGGAACCGGTCACCGGCAAACGTGACCCGCCCGTCCCAGCGCGCGGTGCGGCGCGCGTCCTGGGTGATCGAGCCGCCGGTGGGCTCCAGCTCCTCGGTCACTCCTCCCCGGAAGAACGTGAAGCGCGAGAAGCGCCGGTAGCCGGTCGGCGTGGCGAGCACGGCCTGGTGACGGGTGCTCGAAAATTGCGTGGCCATCTAGAGGTACACCTCCGGGTCATCGGTGTCCGGCCAGGGCTGGCGGACCATGGTGACCTGAACAACCTTCACGTTCGGAGCGGGTGCCCGGACCGTCCATCCCGCCGGGGCGTACCAGCCCGGGGTGCCGCCGACCGGAGACCAGTACACCCGGTCGTTGCTCAGCATCTCCTCCAGGCGGTTGATCGCCGGAAGGCCCTCGGCCGCGATCGTCAGCGTCATGTCCTCACCGGCGAGCGTGACCGAGACCGACGGCAGGCCACCGTCCAGCGGCAGGTCATCGACCACCAGACGCGGGTACGCGTGCGACCGGTCGGTGGTCACTGCGATGCGGTCGGTCAGGCTGCTGATCCGGTCCAGGTCGTCGCCGTAGGTGAAGCTCGGCACCGTGGTGCTGGAGAAGTCGGATACCCGCAGCTCGGGGACCGGCAGAGGTCCCCCCGAGATCGTCCCGTCCAGCCGGACGAAGTGCGCCTCACGGTACGGCGGGGTGTGGTCGGCGCTGCCGGTCGTCCCGGAGCCGGAGCTGGACCGGCTCGGCGTCGCGCTGCTGGTGTTGCCGGAGCTGTGGGTGTGCGTGGTGGTCGGCGAGTCGCCGAGGTCGCCGAACGAGGGCCGCTCGTACGAGCCGGTGTTGGATTCCTCAACGCTGGTGTCATGGACGTGACTGGGGATGGAATGGGTGTGCGAAGGCAGCGAGTGGGTGTGGGTCGCGGCGCCGCCGGTGGAGTTGACCGAGCCCGAACCCACATCACGAGCGAACCAGGACCGCATGTCCGGTGTGCCTCCGGCCCCGTCGCACAGCGTCAGCAGCGGATCGAGAGCTGCCACCGTCCCGAGGTAGAGCCCGATGATCCGGGTCTGGATGCCGCCGCCGGTGTTGCGCAACACCTTGAGACGCCGGTGCAACGGCTCGATCGTGGCGCTGCCGGTCGTCCCTCCCCCGGAGAACGTCAGGTCGCCGGTGTCGGCGTTGATCACGTCCATCGGGTGGGTGTGCCGTGGCAGCCAGCGCGGGGAGGAGGAACCGTACCCGGCCTCCTGGCTGGAGCTCGGATTGCTCAGCCCGGTGTTGCTGATCGAGTGGTCGTGAGAGAACCCGTTGTGGCCGTGGCCGCTCACGTCGTGGGTGTGCGTGCTCGATCCCGTGCTGGCGCCACCGTTGCCCGCTGCTACCGCGCCCTTCAGGAAGCGGCCCGCGCTGGCCGCGTCATCAGCCCAGCCGGACACAGCTTCGGTCGCCCAGGCCAGGGCGTCTGTCGGGTAGCTGGTCTGCGCACCGTCCGAACTGATCCAGATGACCTCATAGGTCAGCGGGACGTTGGCCGCGTCGTTGGTACCGGGCGCCGCCGTACCGCTCGCCTGGGCCGACCGGGAGCCGGTCGAGCTGGGCCGGGAGTGAGTGTGCGGCTGGTCAGCCTGGGGCTGGCTGGCGCCGTTGAACCGGGCCGAGGTGGTGGAGCTGTTCGAGCTCCCCGTGGAGCCGCCGAGCGAGTGGCTGTGAGCGCCGATCGTGTGGCTGTGGCTCGGCGTCGTGTGGTCGTGCGACGTGGCGCCACCGGTGGCGACCGGCGCACCGGTGCCGGTGGCGCCGCGCGGGTAGCGGCCGTCCAGCGCGGTGACCCGGCTCCATCCCGAGGGGATGCTGGCGGCCGTGCCCGGCCAGCCCAGGATGAGCTCGGCCGGGATGGCGTCCGGCAGCTCGACGAATGTCGAGACATACCCGTAGTAGCGAACCCGGTACGTGATGTCACACGGCTCACTTGACGTTTCACAGTCAGGACCGGGCACCGGTTGCGGGTCCAGCTGAGGGATGGCCAGATCCAGGTACGAGCCGTTGAGCCCGTTCGGCACCGTGGCGATCCGCTGGCTACCGGTGCAGTCATCACGCCAGACCTCGGCCACCACGTAGTCGTCGTCCCACGCCTGGCCGCCCGGGTCGGTCCACTCGACCCGGTAGCCGCCGAACTCCGGCGACACCGTGACCAGCGGCGGGGAGGGCGGGGGGACCGTGTTCTCCACGTTGAAGGCGAGCGTCTGGGTGTGGCTGAACGGCTCGGCTCCCCGGATGGTGGAGCGCACCACGAACTCGGCGGTGTACGCACCGTCGTCCAGGCCGACGGTCAGCGGCACATCCGTAGGCGGCTGGCCCGATCCGGAGTCGGAGAAGACCACGGCATCGATGGCGTTCTTCAGCGTCACCGACCAGTTGGAGGCCGGGAGCCCGTCGTAGTCGGCCGTGCCGAAGTGCAGGACCGGTTGGTTGGTGTCGGTCACCGTGCCGCCGGTCTGGTCCACCCCGGCGTTGTCCTGGATCTCCGGGCTGTACTGGGGCCGAAGGCGGCAGTCGATGTCGACGTAGCACTCCGCCGTGCGTGTCTCGGTAGCTCCGCCCGACGGGTCGGCGACCCAGCCGCCGCCGATATTCAGGTCCGACAGAGCACCGGCCTCGGCGAGCCCGTAGAACGCGTTCTGGCTCCAGTCGGTGATCTGCTCGCTGAAGCTGGCGCTGACCGGAACCGTCTTGTACGTGATGTAGTCCGAGGTCCCCCGGCCCAGGTCGATGTCCTCATTGCACGTACCCGCGTCGGTCCGGATGCGGATGCGGCCACGGATCTGGTGACGCCCGTACCCGACGGCCGGGGTGTGCGCACCGACACGCAGTGACCAGTTGATCCCCTCGTCGGCCTCCAGGAACTGGACGTACGTCGCGTCGTTGTCGTCGGCGGTGACGGTGGCCAGCGTGCCACCAGGCACCGCGACACCGGCACCGGCGAAGCGCACGGACACCGGCCGGAGAACGTCGATCACAGACATTCTGTCACCCTATCCTGGACTGACGGGACATCAGACGCCCACATCAGCGAGCTGGGGAGGAGGCTGCGGCCCGGTCCCGATGAATGACGCGGTGACCTGACGGATGCGGCCGATCTTGATGATCCGGACCGTCTCCGCCACCGGCGACGCCCAGACCTCGTTCGCGTCGCTCGGGGAGATGAGCACCAGCGGGCGCGCGAGAACGGCCCTCAGTTGAGCGAGGTCGGCCTCGCTCTCCACGGCAGCGGTCATCGTCAGGTTCCGGCCGCCCGGCGCGGCGCTGGTGACGAACCGGCTCCCGTTGATACCGGTGGCGGCGGTGAACGGCCGGTCCACCGCCCACTCGAACTTGCCGAGCACCGGCGCCCAGAGCGGGCCGGACGGGCCCAGGGTACGGATCAGGTGCTCGTCGTCGTCCCACTCCAGGCAGAACACGTCCGGGTCTTCCGGCGGGCTCGGCTCGGCCATCATCTGGATGAAAGCCACCTCCTCGTGAGGCGGCTCGGTCGTGGTGCTGGCGAGCGTGCCGGAGGAAGTGGACGCCACGGTGGGCGTGGTGCTGTCGGTGTTGGTCAGCGCGTGGGTGTGGGTCGCTGTCGCAACGGACACCGTGGCAGTGGCGGAGACGTTGGTCGATCCGGTGCTGGCCCCGGTGGTGCTGGTGTGGGAGTGCCCGGTGGTCGTGTGGCTGTGCGTCGGCGAGGTGTGGTCGTGCGGGTCGAGCGAGCCACCCGTGCCGCCGATGCTCGCGGTCGCTCCCCGGGGGTAGCGGCCGAACATGTCCGGCGTGCCGTTGGTCCCGTCGCAGAGTTGCCAGTTGTCCGGCACCGAGCCGATCGATCCGCGCCAGATGCAGATCAAGCCCACCGGCAGATCGATCCCGCCGGAGGTGTTCTCCTTGACCCGCAGATTCCGGTACGGCGGGTCCAGCGCACCGGAGTTTCCCGAGGTCCCCCCGCCAGCGGAGGCGAGCGCCTGGCTGGTGGCCGACGCCACCGAGATCGGGTGGCTGTGGCTGATCGCCCAGGAGACCGCGTTAGGCCCGGCGAACAGCGAGCGGTTGGCGGCCGTGGCGCCGGTGTTGCTGCTCGTGTGCCCGTGGCTGGTCCCGGTGTGGGTGTGCGCGTCGACCGAGTGGCTGTGGGTGTCGGCCGCGCTGGCCGCCGTGGCGCCACCGTCCCCGGCCGCCGCCGCGCCCTTGAAGAAGCGACTGGCTCCGTTCGCGTAGTCCGTCCATCCTGACAGTGCAATGTCAGAGGTCAGCGCCAGCGCACCGTCCGGCACACCCAGCGGCGTCCCGTCACTCTCGGCGAAGATCACCTCCAGCCGTGCCGGATCGTTGGCCACCGAGCTCGTCCCCGGGGAGGTCGAGCCCGAGACCACGGTGGAGGAGTTGGTGGCGGGCCGGGTGTGGGTGTGTGTGCTCAGCGACGCCGTGTTGCCGACCGATCCGTCCGCGCTCGAGATCGTGCCGGTGACCGCCGCCGTGGTGGCCGCCGTGGTGTGGCTGTGCGTGGTGTCGTGGGTGTGACCCGGCGTGGTGTGTACGTGAGTCGCGGCGCCGCCGGTGGTGCCCGGCTGGGTCACCGCGTCCGGGATGCCCTTGGTGTAGAGACCGTCCAGCTCGGTGGTCCGGCTCCAGCCCGACGGGATCGACGCGTCGGTGTCCGGCCACATCACGATGATCCCGGCCGGGATGCCCGGGTCGTAGGCATCCGACCACTCCGAGATGCGGAGGTCGCCATCCTCGCGGCCGACGGTGCGCGCCCGGTAGTACGAGCAGCACGACACCGGCTGGTGGTCACACGTGATGCCGACCCCGGATCGGGGAAGGGTGAAGTCCACCCACTCGGCGCACTCGTCGCTGGCCAGCGGGCCGAGCATCGCCACCGTCACCGTGCTGGTGGGCGAGTAGATCGACGCCGACCCGTTGACCGTCCAGAGGTTGGCCTGGGCGTCGGTGAAGTCCCGGGTCCCGTCCAGGTGGCTGGTGAAGTCGGGGCTCAGGATCGTGGTCGGACCGTCGATCACCTGGGCGCTGTAGACCCGGCCGTCGAAGAGCTCCGTACTGACTCCGGCCAGCAGCGAGGCACCGACGGTGTACGGAGCGGTCGACGGGTGCAAGCTCGTCGGTGCGCCGCCGGTCAGCACCTCCCCGAGCTGGACCCAGTCCGATTCGTCGGTCTCTCGGGTGTAGAAGGTGGCGGTGTTGCCGCCCAGCCCGTCGTCCAGGTCGAGCACCACGCGGAGCCGGACCACGCCGTACGGGTCTACCGGCGCGCGGTCGGTGGCACTGTGGGTCTGCTCGGTGACTCCGTCGGCAGACCAGCCCAGAACCGGGCGACCGACCAGCGCCGGGTCTCCGTCACCGTCGGCATCCAGGTACAACCGCCAGGACCGCTCGTCACTGCCCGTGTCGTAGTGCGCGACCAGGGTCTGGTTCGCCGCCGGGCGCCAGTCGTCCGAGCGCTGGGCGGTGACGATGACCTCCAGGTCACCGGACACCGGAGCCGGGTCCGGGGAGGAGGCGTACGCACCGGCGGTGCTGGGCAGCACCAGGTAGCCGCCGACCGGGCAGTCCACCCGCTGAACTTCGACCCAGCCGACCGCGTCGTCCAGGTCGCCGACATACGGAGCGCACGCTTCCACGGTGTAGAAGGGCGTCCCGTCCAGCGGCTCCACCGTGGGGTTGCCGGGCTTGTCGACCTGGCCGACCAGCACGGTGAAGGCCAGGGTCTCCTCGTCGCTGGCGTACGCGGTGTCACTGCCCAGGGTGGTCCAGATCTGGAGGTGCGCGACGTACGAACCGTTGTCCAGGGCGGAGGTCTGCCGGTTCGGCGCGGTGCCCGAGACCACGCCGGTGTCCCAGACGATCGCGCCGTTGAGCGTCACCCAGTACCGGTACTGGCGCGCGTTCAGGTCGTCGGTGTCGATGGCGTCCGCGCGGATGGTCGGCTGGGCCGTGTCGGAGATCGTGGTGGTGGAGGCGCCGGACCCGTCCAGGATCTCGGGTGTGAAGGTCGGAGCCTCGCGCGAATCCATATCCAGGTAGAGCTCGGTGATCTTGACGCCGATGCTCTGGCCGGTCACGTAGGTGTAGAGGATCGTCGGACCGTCGGCCGGAGCACCGAAGCCCCACGATCCGATGACCGTCTCCGGGGAGGTGGAGAACTGTGCGGAGGCCCCGGCGACGAGGCCTCCGCTGGCCAGTCGCACCGCCCACCAGGCGTCACCGTCCTCCCCGCGCGCGCGGAGCCGGACCTGATGGCGACGCTCACCGGCGGGCGGGCTGTCGACTGGCGTACCCAGGATCATAGGCGACCCGTCGCCGCCCCAGGTCGCATAGGTCGCGTCGGAGTTGTCGGAGGTGACGCCGTGCAGCGTGCCCGCTGATGGCGTCCAGCCGACCCCCGAGGAGGTGGTGGACGGACGGAGCTCGGTGATCGTGCCCATTACTCAGACCTCCCCGTCATCGCACCAAAGTAGCTTGCCCGAGACGTTCCAAGATGGCCTCCGCCGCTTCTTCGCCAGCCTCGCGGCCCTGGCCCTGGACCACGATGGCTCCGGCCTGGATGGTCACCTGGACGGTGCCGCCGCCCATGGCTCCGGCACCGTCACCACCACGCGGCCGGGACCCGGCCGGGGAGGTGAAGGTCGGCAGGTCGCCGGTCAGCTCGCCGAGAGTCTTGCGGATCGAACCGAACTGGGATGACAGGCCCGTCTCGAAGCCCTGCATCACCAGGCGGCCCGAGTCCTCCAGGATGCGGCGGTCCACCTCGGCCGGGCCCTTCCAGTCGGGCAGCATTCCGGTCAGCGAGCTGAGCAGGCCACGCACCCGGCCGAACCCGGCCTGGATGCCGGAGATCAGGCCGTTGATGATCTGGCGCCCGGCGCCGACCAGCCAGCCACCGGCTCCTGCCATAGCCCCGGTCACCGCGCTACGGATCGAGCTGATGGCCGAGCGTGCCGCGCCGACCATCGCCCGGATGCCGGAGACCAGGCCGTTGACCACGGCGCGCCCGGCACCGACCAGCCAGGAGGCAGCGCTCGCCGCCGCATTGATGATGGCCGACCGGACGGTGTTGATCGCTCCCCGTGCCGCGCCCACGCCGTTGCTGATGATCGACCCCACGAACCCGGCCATGAGCCGAGCACCGGCGGAGATGATCCCGCCAAGGGCCGAGAGCAGGCCCTGGGTCACGGCCGCGTTGATCTTGAGCACCGCGCCGATCAACCCGGGGATGGCTTTGGTGAATGCCACCGAGAGCTGGAGCATCAGCAGCAATGCCGCCTGGGCGAGCTGCGGGCCGTTCGCCACCAGCGTGTCCACGATGATCGGAATCAGCGTCTCGGAAACAAAGGAGATGAACAGGTTGGCGTTCTGGGCCATCGCATTGACGATGGTCACAATCATGTTCAGCCCGGCCTGGATCAGCCCCGGATTGTCGGTGAACAGCTGGCTGATCTGGGGGATGAGCGTCCCCGTAATGAAATCGGTGATGATGCCGACATTGGCCGCCCACGCCTGGGCCAGGGAGTGGAATACCGACAGGGCGGCCTGAGCGAACTGCGGGTTGTCCTGGAACAGGCTGACGATCGCCGGGATGATTGTCCCGGTGATAGTGCTGGTGATGATCCCGATATTGTCGGTCAATCCCTGCATCAATTGCTGGATCATCGTGATGCCCTGAGACATCAGGGCCGGGCCCTGGGTCGAGAGCGTTTCGAGCAGTGTGGGGATCAGGTCGTTCTGGATCGCCGCGACGATCTGCGGCATAGCCTGACCGATGCCCTGGACGATCGACGTGATGATGCTCAGACCCAGCATGAGCAGCTGGGGAGCAGCGCTGATGAATGCCGACAGAATCTGCGGGATGGCCTGGATCAGCGCAGTACCGATGGTCGGCAGCGCGGTGAGCAGGCCGGTCACCAGACCCTGGATCAGCCGGAGCCCGGCCTGAATGATGGTCGGGATCAGCCCGATGAGACCTGTCACCAGTGTGGTGACCAGCTGGACAGCGGCCGGGATGAGCTGCGGCAGAGCGGCCACGATCCCGTCCACCAGGCCGTTGATCAGCTGACCGGCGGCCTCCACGATCCGGGGAGCACTCGAGACCAGTGCGTTGACCAGCCCCGTCACCAGGGCGATAACGCCCTGGACGATCTGCGGGATGATGGTCGGGAGTGCGTCAGCCAGCCCGGTCACCATCTGGAGAATGGCGTCGGTCACCTCTTGCCGGAAGGCAATGATCTTCTGGACGATCGTCGGCAGATTGGCCGCCAGATATTGCAGCCCCTGGCTCACCAATGTCTGGAGGGAATTAACCGCCCAGTCGAATGCCTCTCCCCAGGAATCGAACCCAGAGACAAACGCCTTGATCGCCACATAGGTGCGACCGGCCCAGCTGATGAACTCGCCGAGCTTGACGATCACACTGCTGATACCGCTGAGGAAGTCCTCAAAGAAGATGGCCAGCTCGGGGCTCGCGTCGGCGATGGTGGAGAACATTGTCCCCACCGCCGTACCGATATTGGCGAGCCCCCGGCCGAACGCGGCCAGCACCGGCTCACTGGCCTGGACCAGATCGACGAACCCGGGCAGGGCGTTCTCGATCAGCGCGATGAGACCGGCGGTCAGCGGCGCGATGGCCGGAGCCAGGCCCTGGAATGCGGCCTTCAGCTGGGGAGCGACACGGCCCACCAGCTTCTCGAACTCACCGAGCGCGCTGACCAGCGGCTTGAGCAGCGGCTGGGCGGCGGCGGTGAACTCCTCTTTCATCGAGTCGGTCAGCCGCTTGGCCGCCGCCTTCAGGGCGGGCTCCTCCTTCAGGAGCATCACGCCCAGGCCGAGTGCTCCCAGGCCCACGCCGGTGGTGATGGCCGCGCCGAGCAGAGCACCGATCGCCGCCCCGGCGGAGACCGCGATGCCTGCGGCCACGGCCACGCCGATGGGGATGAGAGCCGGGCCGAGCAGCGAAGGGATCTTCTGGACGCCCTTGGCCAGGAAGTTGGCGAACAGGGTTGCCGAGTCGGTTCCGGTCCGGCCGAACAGGCCTGCCAGGAAGCGACGGATCGAGCTCTCGTCGGTGTTCTTCTGGACCGACCGGGAGAATGACCGGCCCGCCTCCCGGCCGCCGGACTCACCGGCCAGCGCTCCGGCCTTCTCGGCGGAGTCACGGAGGTGGTCCTGGTCCATGTCGACCTGGACCGGATCGAGATCGATCCTTGACAGTGCGCGGTCAAGATCGCGCTCCGTCTGCCGGGCGAAGTTGCGTACGTCCCCGGCGACTTCGACCCTGGCAGAACCGACATCCGTCACGTGACCAGCGTACGGACTGCTTAGGTGTCACCACACCCGGGATCAAGGGGGCATCTCGGCCCGAGTGTCCCGTCCATAAGGACACAGGTATAGAATGTCCCTATGGCTAATGACCTCCACGGGTCCGATGGAAAGTTCTTGTCTGCTGGGGCTGACCGGCTCACCCCAGAAGAACGACAGCGTAGGAACAGTGAGCAGAAGAGAAAGAAGCGCCAGGCCAACCGAGAGGAGCACACCCGGAAAAACCGGGAGTGGAACTTTCGCCGGAAGTACGGGATCACCGTCGCCCAGTACGACGAAATGCGCATGGCCCAGGAGTACCGGTGTGCCATCTGTCAACGCCACGAGGATGACCTCCCCAAGAAACCGAGTAGGCGTACAACTGACGGTCTCCAGACGATGGGGTCGGCGCTGGTTGTAGATCACTGTCATCAATCGAACAAGGTACGCAAGCTGCTGTGTTTCAAGTGCAACCAAGGTATTGGTTGCTTCAGAGAGAGCCTGGAGTACCTGATGGCCGCCTACGAATACGTCCGGGACGTATGTCCCATCGACCCGGAGTCAGAGGGCATCTCGGTCTAGGATGGCCGGATGGATGTCTCCCGTGCCCAGCTCACCAATTCCGGTGACATGGTCCAGCTCATCGACCCAGAGTTTCCCTGGACCATCGATGTGTACCTGAACCCGGAGGCCGGGCGTCCGAAGGTCCGGGGCCTGGTCGTATGGGCGCGCGAGGACGACCTGCCGATCACCTCCACCGTACTGGCCCAGATCCCGGTGCGGCAGCTGGCCAGCGTGGCCGCCAGCGCGCTGAAGGGGGAGGGCGAGGCTCAGTACCGGATGCTGGCCCGGCCGCGTCCGACGGGCTCTAGGAGCTGGCCGCCGGACCACTTCCAGCGCGTGGCGCGCGTGGCCGCCTGGGCGCGGTCGACGGGTCGTCCTGGCGGGGCTGCCGGGGCCGTGTCCGAGTTTTGGGGCGTGCACTATCGGACGGCACGCCGGTGGATTTCACGCCTGACGTAGGCCGGGGTCCGGCCAGCGACTCGAATTCACTGACGACCTTCTCCGAGATCTTCTTCTTGCCCGGCCTGGTCAGCGAGTCGTTCTCGAGCAGCGCCAGGAACTTGGTCAGGGCATCCTTGTCCAGGCGGCTGGTCACCTCGGCGTAGATCGCATCGAGCGCGGCGCCGAGCGGCTGGCCCTCCCAGCGGAAGCCACGCCGGACCAGCGCGCCGTTGATACTCGCCCACTGCATCTGGGCCACGATGGCGAGCACCATCGCGACGTGCAGCGAACGACCGGCGGCGGTCTCTACCGCGTCGGTCAGCACCTCCCCGAGGTCGCTGCCGAGACCGCCTTCCAGGATCAGATCGTCCAGGTTGAACGGGTCCTCAGGAGTTGACACTACGAAGTCAAGAATGAGTGCGAGGTCGCCGGAGGTCAGCACCGGCCACCAGTCGACAGAAGTCAGGGCCGGGAGGTCGTACACCCGGCCCCCAATCTCCAGTTCGATGGGCCAGCACCGCATGGAAGCGAGCGGGTCCACGTCCATGAGGTCAGTCGGTCCGAGGCTCGCTGAGGATCGGCGGATGGAGAACTTCCTTCGGCCTGGGCACCGAGCCCGCCCGGCCGGTGTCGCTCTTGATTCCCGCCCGGACCGCCGAGTCCTTGGCCTGGACCAGCAGGTTCAGCGTGGTGGTCAGCTCGGGCGAGTCCTGGGCGATGATGGTGATCAGCTCCACGGCGGTCTGGTAGAACGGCCGTGAGTAGTTCTGGAGCGCTTCAGGGAGGTGGCTGAAAGTCAGCCACTGGAGGGCGTCATGAACAGCGGGGTGGCGACCCCTGGTGATCGCCTCCGCGTGCTCGCGGGTGCCGAGGATGTGGTTCATCGGGAAGCCTTTCCGGCGGCCTTACGGGTCGCCTTCTTGGCCGGGGCCTTCTTGGCGGCGCGCCGGGTCTCGCGGTTGCCCTCGCGCTCGGCGGCGTCGGCGAACGCGGTCACGGTGCCGTTGATGATCCCGGCGGTGTCCATCAGGCCGATCTTCTCGTCCAGCATCTGATCGTCCAGCCACTCCTTATCGGCATCGTGCACCAGGAGTGAGTCGATGATCTTGCGCGTACGCTCCAGCGCTTTCATCACCTGCTCCCCGTTCCAGCCGCTGACATCGGCGTTCTGGAGCTGAACCAGGGTGCGCTTCCACACGAGTAGCTGTTCGGGGCTGGGCATCTTGACCCAGAGCTTGCGCCCGGCGAACTCGATCTCCTGCTCCGGCATCGCTACCGGGGCGGCGGCCTCGGGGGTCACCTCGGTCTGTTCGGTCATGTGCCCCACGGTATCAGGATTGGGGGACATCTCAGCCATTAGGCCAGTGCCAGACGTACAGGCAGGTGACGAATCCGAGCAGGGCGAGCCCGGCACACAGGGCGATGACCGCCGCCCGGATGACTGGATCTCTCACCCGAAAGTCACCGAGAAACCTTCCTGAGCGGCCACCTCGCGCAGCGCCTGAGACAGGTACGGGCGGCCCGCGCGCGCGGGCTGGTGCACCTGGCGGGCGTAGACCGTCCGGCCGCCCACGGTGAACTTCAGCTTGCCGCCCGGCCGCTTGGCCCGGATGGTCAGCGCCCGGCGGCCGTTGTGCACCGCTGCCGCGTACTCAGCGGTGTAGGTGACCGAGCCGATGACCACCGACCCCTGGTCGGTGGCGAGGTCCGGCTGACCGCTGGCCCGGAGCAGGCCGTTGTCCACCGGGACCAGTACCTGGCTCCGGGTATAGGTCCGGCGCACCACACGATTGACCGCCTTACGAGCAGCGTCCATCCCCTCGCCGTGCAGGGCGGCCCGGTTGATCCGGAGCGTATGCGCGACCATCATGGACTCCTGATACGTCAGACTCTTGTGATCATGGGAGCGATGACTGTAAAGTCGTCCTTACTGAGGCGGTGGCCCTCGGAGGGACCCAGACTCCCCCGGGGGCCACCTGTCCGTTCAGGATGAGGCCGGACCAGCGTCAGTGCAATCACATGCCGGGCCCCGGACGGTGATTGGCAGAATGCCGCCGACGCAGCCACCCTGGACCGACAGTGGTTGCCACGTCCCGGGGAGCACGTTCTTGGCCCGGTTGTGGCCCGCTTCGATAAAGCAGCAGATGGCTCGGCGCATCGCCGCCGCATCATCCATCACCGCCTGGGTGGTGGCGTCCCAGTTCGCACCGCTCGGGATGCTGTTCTCGTCCCCGACAGGCGCGCAGCGCACTGCACCGAGCTCCAGCGTGACCGCCCAGGCGCTGATCCCCTTGGGCTGCGGCGCCGGGTCCTGGACCGGGAACACCGCCGAGCTGGGGAAGAAGGACGAGGGCCGGACCCAGGCCAGGCCCTCACAGCATTCGTCCTGGTGGGTTGACAGTAGATGGTCAACGACGTTGCCCGGCCGGAGCTGGATGTACTCCGGCGGGTTCGCCACCTTGGCCAGCTCCTGCTCGAAGCACTCCAGGAGCTCGCGCGCCAGCGGCATCACCAGCGGGTCAGAGACAGCCATCAGGGCCTCCAGCTCCGGTCACCGAAGCATCGCCCGGTCGCCCGGACCACCCAGTGGACCGGCGAGAGCTTGCACCTCAGACACGACAGGCAGAACATCAGGATCCGCCGAACACGACGGTGTACCGGTCGCACGCTTCGGGGAGGTCAGGCGAGAGGAGCACCGGCGGGCTCGCGCGCTTGCTCGGATTCAGCGCGGTGACCACCATGTCCACCTCGCGCAGCCCGGTCGACTCACCGGTGGTCGGCGACTCCAGCTCGACCTCCACACCCTGGCGGCTGAGCCGGGTCATCCTGGCCGGGAGCTTGCACACCCCCGTGCTGATCCCCTTGGCCCACTCGCAGGCCAGCTGAGCCGTGGCGATGGCCAGCGCCTCCGGCACCGCCCGGCCGAACAGGTAGGTGACCGCGAACGAGCCGGGCTCGCCCTCGTCGGCGGTGAAGTTCTGGCAGACCGGCCAGCATTCGCCGTCGGTCCGGACCAGGAGGTAGGCGCCCATCGCCACGTCGACCCGGTAGGCGCTGGACGGGACGACCTCGTCGTCGATGGACACCTCGTCAACCCCGGCGACCGGGCCGCGCAGCACCACGGCGCACGCGCTGTTGCCGCAGCACGCCGAGGCACATCCGGAGTTGAACCAGCGGCCACCGAACAGGAAGGGTCCACCGGGCACGCCCAGGCCACCCATGCCCGGCGCCACGGCGTAGTCCTGGTACAGGATCTCGCTCCGGCCACCCTGGCTGGGCCGGACCGTCACCGGGCAGGGTCCGTACTGGCGGCCGGTCGCGGCCCACAGGTAGGTGGAGGCCAGCCAGAGAGCGATGTCCTTGGTCTCCTGGGGATAGTCGTCCCAGTCGGAGCACACCTCGGTAGGGACCACTACGTCCCAGGAACACGGCATTGTCGCCATCAGCTCTCGACCTCCTGGAACGACTTTACAGGCCGGGGTGTCCAGGGGTAGGAGCTGACCGGACGCGGCGTCCAGGGCCACGGTGTGACCGGCCGTCCGGTGTCGCCGTTCGATCCGGTGGCCGAGACCTCGAGACCGAGCCCGAGAGCCACCTCCCCGCTGGCCCCGCGCGCGCCAGCGGCTACGGGCGCGAGACCGAGCCCGAGAGCGGCCGAGCCGGACGACCCGCGCTCGCCGGTGGCGGACGGGGAGAGATCGAGCCCGAGCGCCACCGTGCCGCTGGCCGGGGTGACCGACGGCGCCGAGCCGGTGGCCGAAACCGCCAGGCCGAGACCGAGCGCGGCTGAGCCCTCGCGATCGTTGGCTCCGGTCGCGGCTACCGCGAGGCCCAGACCGAGCGCGGCTACGCCCTCGCGATCGGTAGCTCCGCTGGCGGCTACCGCCAGGTTCAGCCCGAGCGCGGCAGTACCCTCGCGGTCGGCCGCCCCCGTGGCAGCTACCGCCAGTCCGAGGCCGAGCGCGGCCGAGCCCTCGCGATCATTGGCTCCGGTGGCCGAGACCGCCAGGCCCAGACCAACGGCGGCCGTGCCCTCGGCCGGGCCCGGGTCGCCGAAGTCGATGTCCACGAAGTACGCGGAGTTGGAGCCGCCGCCGGGCGCGGCGATGCCGTTGGCGAACCGGCCCTGCACACCGGTGATGTCTCCCCGGGTGATCGGGCCACCGGAGAAGAAGTTGGCGCGTGCCAGGTACGTGGTGGTGTTGATCGCGGCCCGGTAGGTTCCGGCGGTCAGCGCGATCGGGGAGGCGGGTGTGCCCTGGTTCCAGGCGCTGGTGACGACCGCACCGTCCAGCGGGACCGTGGCCACCACGTTGTTGCTGGCATCGTAGATCCGGAAGGCCGGGGTGACACCGGGCGCCGCCGACGGGCAGCGCCAGCGCAGCCAGTTGACCTGGCCGTCGGGGACGGTGAACTCCGTCGCCAGCGTCAGCTCGGGGTCGGAGAACTCGCCCGCTCCGGCCAGGTCGGCATCGGTGTAGAAGGTGGCCACGGATGGCCCCCGATCAGGTGCTGGAGCCGGTGATGGTCAGCGCGGTGATGTCGTACTCCCCGGCCGCGTTGAACGCCTGGTCACCGCTGAGCGCGTCGAAGCCGTAGAAGGTCCCGGCCGCGTTCGCACTGAAGAAGAGGGCGTGGGTCGCTCCGTCGCCGGGCGTGCCGGTGAACGAGTACGGGACGCCGGTCGCGGTGATGACGCCAGCGGCCACCGAGCTGGTGAGCTGGACGCGCGCCGCGCTGGTCTGGTCACCCGAGGTGGGCCCGTCGCCGACAGCGACCCAGACAACAGCCTCGTTACCGTCCTCCAGGAAGGCGTTGATCCCGGCAGTGTTCAGAGCCATGGCTCCACCTTTCTTGACACTTCACAGTCAAGCCTGTAACGTAGCTCTTGTGAGGCGGACGGACCGCCTCCGGGGAGGACATCAATCTCCGCCCGGTCGGCCACGATCTCAATCACCACGTGGTCGTCACGAAACTCTTCCTGGGTCTTGATACGGATATGCATTCGGACCTCCCCGTCCTTGGTGCTGGACCGGCTCGCCGCCCATGTCGGTGCGAACCGGGCCGACCTCGGCTCGATCGTGCGCCGGGCCCGGATGGCCCGATCGGCCCGCTGACCGATCGAGAGGCCCGGCCGGAAGGCCGGGCCTCTCTCGCGTCAGGAGCTGAGCGACTGGCAACCGCACTCGGCCACAGGCGGCGCGAGCTGGGTCCAGATGGGGAGGTGATGCGTGTCGGTCGGGATCGCGGTGAACAGCGGCGACGGGTCGCCGTTGGTGTCCCGGACGACATCGTACGGGCCGACACCCCACGGAGTGCCCTTGCGCGTACGGCCGACCACCGTGAAGGTGATCAGGTCGTTGGTGATCACGATGTCCTCGGACAGCGCGCCTTCAACGACCCAGGGCAGCAGGTTGTAGCCGTAGAACGGGAAGGTGTCACCGGGAAGACACTCCTCCTCGGCGTTGCCCATCCAGGCCTCCAGAGCGAAGTTCGCCGTAGCGAAGTCCGACTCGGTGACCGGGAAGCCGATCGTGTTGCCCTGGTCGTCCAAGTACGGCTGGAGGCCGGTCACGATGGTGAACAGTTCCATGTCGACTTCCTGGAACACCATCGTGACGTCATACCAGTTGAGCGACGGAGCGCTCCGCTGGTTGACGATGGCCACGCCCCGAGCGTTGCGCTGGAGGAAGCGCTCGCCCTCCTCGGCACTCGGCGTGAGCGTGATCGAGACGAACCCGTCGGAGACCGCGAAGGCGCAATCTCCGTACTCCGGGTTACCGCAGTCGTCCAGGCGCGTCACGCGCATGGTGTCCCCCTGGAGGGGCTTGGCACAAAGCAGATTCGCCATCAGGAACCCTCCAACGGGTTAAACTCCGCGCGACCCGCGAAGCACTCGAACGCGACCGAGTAGGCACGCTCGGCCACCAGGACCACCTCGTTCGTCGCGTTCTCGAACGAGGAGTAGACCTGGATCTCCGGCGCGCGCCACACGGTCGTCTGACCGGTGACGATGACCTCGCCGGACGGGTAGGCCCCGAACGCCCAGACGCTCCCCAGGGGAGTGACCTTGCGCTGGCCGTCCTGGACGATCAGACCGGCCTCGGCCGCGAACGCTGCGACCTCCACCGGGGCGTGGATGTAGGCCACGCCACCGTACTGCTCGTCGGTGTAGGCGTAGCGCTCCAGAGCACCGACCACATCCGTGATCAGGCCCGGGTCGTAGCCCGCCGGGATGCTTGACGCTTCACCGTCAAGGCTCAGCGTGTTCATCCCGGTGTCTTCGTAGTCGAGACCGGTCCACAGAGCCGCCTCAACGGCAGCCTGCTCGGCGCCTTCCAGGCGGCGGCGCACCTTGGTCTCGTACTCGCTCGTGGTGTAGCCGACCGCACCACAGTTCAGGGTGGCCAGCGCGACGAACACGCCGGTGGCCACCTCGTCGGCGTCACCGGTGAGCGGCTTGACCGGCGCTTCTCCGGGCTCGTAGCAAGCGACGCCGTAGGCGATCGATCCACCACAGCCGAAGGGGACGAACCGAACACCGCCACCTTCCCCGTGAGCGGGGAGGTCGAGCGGACCCGTGGCCGCATCGAACAGGCCGTACCGGCGCCGGAGCTGTTCAGGCGCCGGGACGATCATTCCGGGAATCAGTGCCATCCGTGTCTCACCTCCTCAGGTGGTTCGGTCCCCGGTCGGTTGATCCTGTATCCACGCCGGGGCGTGACCAGGGACCGGGGACCGGTCAAGGGGGTGGGTTACGGGCAGCAGCCGACGACGCCAGAGACGTCGATCGGCACGGTGTAGAGCCGCGAGTCCGCGCACATCTTGAGGACGTTGAAGCCGTCCTCCAGGAACAGCGCGGTGTACTGGTTCTGGGTCAGCAGCGCGTTGTCGTAGACCGTGTCCAGGTTGACCACGTCGCGGACCGGCTTGACCCAGGTACCGGCCGGGTAGGCCAGGAACTGGACCGTAGCGGGCCACGCCGTGATGGCGGTCTGGGCACCCGGGCCGCCGGAAAGGCCGGAGTAGGCGTCCTGCCAGTCGTAGACGAAGCGCGGCACGGCGCCGCGCGTGGTGAACGCGGCCAGGAACTCGGCGTTGGTCACGTTGATCGTCGCGGTGCCGGTCCGGCGGGCCATCGCCGCGCGCATCGGCGCGATGACCCAGGCGGGCAGGACGATCTCAATCGTGGCATTGCGGCCCATGCGGTTGCGGTACCGCATGTCCTCGATCGCCAGCTCCACGGCCGAGAGCAGGGCCGAGGCCGCGTCGTCGCCGGAGGCGTCCGCCACGATGGTGATCGGCGCGCCGGAACCGGCGACGATCCGGGAGATGACCGATTCGTTCACCTTGTGGGCCAGCGCGACCATGGCGCCCTGGGTGAAGCGGGTCACGGCCTCGGGGTAGCCCCGGCGCTGGAGCAGCGAGCCCGTGATGCAGACGTAGGCCACGTCCAGGCGGACCTCCACGAAGTCCGGGCAGGGAATCTCGACGCAGATCTTCTCGACGCCGTTCTCCACGTCGTACTCGGTGAGGATGACGTCGCCCTCGTCACCGATCGAGTCGTAGATGACCGAGAAGTTCGGGCCACCGTCCTCGGGGA
>WUUC01097837.1_pt1 | contig 56092 bp, 100 predicted proteins | sample 6278441 | NCBI WGS metagenome assembly WUUC01 (sample SAMN13675441, study PRJNA597444) | soil metagenome | isolation source: soil | place: USA: Washington | collected 2017-10
CTGAGTTGCACGAGCAACATCTTGTGGTCGACCACCGAAAACGGGAGACCAGAGCCGCGCGCCTTACTTCTTCGCCTTCTTCAGCGCCGCTCTGCGCTCCTTGCTGCGGCGCGTAATGCACGCCTTGCACATCCGCCCGCCGACAGAAGTGCGATAGGTGTTAGTCTCGTCGTAAGGATGCCCCTGCGGGCAATGTGTCTTATTGCGATAGAAAGCCCCCGCTTGACCACGCTGACAATTTTCTCGGTTGGTGACGGGCTCAAGGTGTGCGGGGTTCACGCAACCCCTATTCCTGCATAAGTGGTCGAGTTGAAGTCCATCAGGGATAGGGCCGACAAGTAATTCATAGGTATAGCGGTGCGCAAGCATTAACTTATCGAAAGACGGCGGCTTTAAGACGCCATAGCCGAAAGCGTTACGGCATGCCAGCCATTCCCAGCAGCCTTCTGTCTTTTGGACTTTCCGCCAGAAGCGCTGCTCGGCTGACAACGGTTGCCAATGTACGTCACCGTGAATCCGCCAGCGGGTATAGTGTGACTCACACAACGCACGGCAGCGCGCCGACTTCCCGCATCCGTCAACCGCACAGAGACCTTTGGTTTGATATCTTTTGGGCGTGAGATATACTTCGGGCATGACACTAAGCCTCCTAAACAGGTTTGGTGTAACAGGGGGTGGGGCCGCTGATAACAGCCCCACTTCCGTCTGATTGTGTCCCGCATTATACACCAGATTACCCCTTCAGTTTCTTTAAGTTAGACGTTTCTTTCTTTAAATTATCAAGCTCCGAGCGCAGCTTCTTAACTTCCTTCGCCAGTGCGTCCACCATGCCCGCGAGCGCCTTGGTCGCATCCTCATTCGGGGCCGTGGGTGAGCCGATAATGCCGTTGACGACATCAAGGGCGCTGTCGGCGTTGTCAGGCGTGAAGACCTTCGCCGCGCCGAGGCCGATTCCGATAAGCTTCTTCCAATCGAGTGCCATAACGTCCTTTCTAAGTTTGAAGGAGCGGGGAGCGGCACAGCGTTTACCCGCCCCTTCTTTCTCTGACAGTCCGAAACTGTCGGAGGTGAAAATATCTGAGGCCACAAACGACAAAACGCCCGCGACGGACTCTGTGAAGAATCCATCAACGGGCGCTGCCGACTACAAGAGTCGGGATTTGCTCGGGTGCTAAGATTTCAAAGTCTTAAGTTCCGCCTGAACCTTGTTCAATTCTTCGTTGAAGCGACGGCGCATCTGGTAAATCTGCCGCTCCAATGCGGACACCTTCTCTTGCGCCTTTATAGTATCAGAATTCGGCTCACCCGGCTTAACAATTTCATTCCCACAAGTCATACACACGGCCTTTCCGTCTACGACTGTTTCTGTAGGGGGCGCACATCGGCAGAGATTGTTCATACGTTTGGTTGCTATACGGTTTAATGGTGCACAGAACTCTTCAGGCGCCAGTTCTGTTGTCCCCGCGTCCCGCACCGCCACGCTTTATGTAATCGGGAAGTGCCAACTTACCTCCCGTACCCATACAAGCCCAGCAGGGCCAAGTGACGGCGTGCGAGACGGCACAGCCGACGACGACGCGGCCCTCACCGTTACATTCGGGGCATCGCTCTTCGAGTTTTCGGGGGTACTCTTCAGCCATTGCTTGTGCTGCTTCGTCTACCATTATCATTCGCCTTTCATGCGCGGGGATTCATCGCGCCCGAATCCCCGCTGCTGTTTCTTCATTACCCAACGCCCCTTTTTCTCCCCTGCCTCACAGCGTAGAAGCGGCGGCAACCTTCTTTTGCTCGACGTAATCGATTGATATTTCGAGCAGATAAATCTCAGCGTCGAGCTTTGCACGCGCTTGCAACTTGATTCTCAGTTGTTCACGCATATAAGCAAGAACCTCTTCTTCCGTAATTGCTCGGGTGGTGTAACTCTTCCACGCGCCGTTTATTGCTAGTTTCATTCTCCCCCTTCGTCGCCCCTACTGCCGCCCGCGCAGTCACACATGAGCCCAGTTGCCATCTGGCAACCGCTTATACTCATGACTCGCCTCAAGTGCCTTCTCCATCTCTCCCGCAAGCCACTCTTGAACGCGCCTCTTATCTTCGTGACACCACACGCAGACCGTGAGAGTGAGCGTGTCCCGCAGCGTCAACTTGCCGAGCCGTTCCGTCGCGCCGCAGACATCGCAATATTCACCCGGCATATAAAGCGGCGTACTATCGTTTGCCATACTTTCACCTCAGAAACTTTCTGTTTGCCAAACGCCTTCCACATATCGAACTGCATAGAAGCTAAAGAGTGGGTAGAGTTCGGCGGCGACTTTAATCCTGACGCGCGCCGCTTCTCGCCAGTGCCCCTTCACTTCATGCAATTGAACCGCCCCGCCTTTAGTCCAGATCGTGAAGTCGGCGGTGAACCATGCGCCCGTAGCGAGTCGAAGCTTCACGGCTTCAAACTTGAAATCAGCAATCTCGCCAGACGCCTTCAAAGGCACTAGCACGTCGCGCTCGTAGCGAGTCTCAAGCTTATTCATCCTGCCGCGACGCCTCTGAATGCCCTCAGCCTTCGCAGAATCAAGCCGTGGCGTCGCTTTGGACGCTCCCGCACCCTTTCCCCGCCTCGCGCGAATACGGGCGTTGTGGGCCAGCGCAGCTTCTTCGGATAGACGTAAACTCATTAAAACTCAATTCCCCGGCAACGTCGCCAGAACTTCACTCCGAGCCTCTACACGTTCGCGCTGAATCTCACAATATTTCTTGTCGCACATGCGGTGCGGGTCTTCATTGCTCGCCAGCGCGTTGACGAACAGCACGGCCCGCAGAATGTCGGGATGAGGCGCGCGGTTCTCTTCCCGGTACTGCCCCCAGAACCCATTCACATAACGCGGCCACGTCTCGTAGAAGCCTTTGCCGTGCATGACTGCTACCAACTCCGAAGGAGACAGCCCGCCGCGCTCCGCAAGGCGCTTCAAAGTCTGACTGTGGTTTCTGTTGGCCTGAGACTCGAAAGGCGCGACGGCTTCAAGAGGAACGGTGCGGGCGCACTTAGGCCACGTCTTCGGCCAGTTACGGCTCTCGTCTTCGTCGAACAGAATCGGAAACGTCTTATTGCTCATCTCTCCCCTTCCTGCATCTGTGGAGCAGCCAACGAACGGACAGCGCCAGCTTTACAAGGTAGGCAAGGAATCTCCACTTCGCCCATCTGGTGCTGCCACCCCGACTCGACGAGCACGCCGCCCCACTCGCCCACCCGTTGCCGCTCTGCGAAATAAATAGCCGGATACCCGTCCTCGCATAAGTCGCACTCGGCCTTCGCCGCCTCTTCTATCGCTTCCGTTCGGGAACGAGCCGCGACGGACTTAACGACTTGCACGGCATTGTCGAATCTAGGGAAGCAGTGGCCGCAGTCGCATATGCCAATCCGCTTCACCGCCTCTTTAATCTCTTCATCAGTCAACATTCAATCCTCATTTCAATCAGACCTTGATGCGCCTCGCATCCCTCAGCCCCTTCCCCCTCAAATCCTTTGTCCGTCGGGGCGGCGAGGCTTTGAGGGGAGACGCTAGAGACTGTTGACCTTTTTTCGAGCGTAGCCACACGCGCCGCACAGTTTGGCCTCCGTCTCTTCGTAGCCGTGCGGCATGAGTGACACGGTGCGAGAGACCTCAAGGCGCTGCGCCTTGCACTTCGGGCACTTCCTGAGCTTCAAATCTTTCTTCATCTTTTTCACCTCGATAACAGAGATACGACCTTCGGCATGAGCTTATAAGCCAGAGCAGTAAGCGATAGGATCGTGACCGCTCCGATTGACCACACGATGCGCCGGTTGCGGCGCTCCCTATCCATAAGTTTCTGATAGTTCGTTTGACGATATGACCTAACAGTCAGCATCAACTTGTTCCTCCACGTCTTGCGAGTTCGGGTGCTTCAACCGGCGTCGGCGACGAATTCGTAAGTCTCCCTGAAGATTTCATCTTTAATCGGGTAGAATTCGCCCTTGACACCTTTGATAACCCAATCTCCCGCGTCGGCGCGCATCCTGCCTTCAAGTGTCGGGATTTCAAGCCATCCGGTTTCCAGCGAACGGGGGCTGGGGACGAATTTCCCACCCGGCACATCGAACGTCTTGAAGATTGTTACTGCGCCGCCGGGAGTGCCGTCGAACTGGACGGCATCTATAACGACAGGCTTCTTTCTGAATTTAGACATCTACTGTTTTCTTTCTTTAATAGGGAGAGGCGGCAGTTCCACCACTACGACATCTCGCCCTCAGATTTATCAGAGAAGAGTGGCAGCGCTTGCGCGTTCCCCCTGCCACCCTTCTCCTTTTAAGAGACGGCGAGAGATATCCCGTCCCTTCGACAGCGCGTGCTGCCGATGTCAAAACTCCATCCCTCTGTCCCTTCGGCGACTCTCGTCCGCCGATGCGAAACGCTCACTTGAACTCGACGAGCGCGTTGCCGTCGTGAACGATGCGTCGAACGGTCGCTCTCCCGTATCTTTCGTCGACCCGCTCGAAGTGCGCCTCCAACTGCTCGGGCAGCAGGTTCGTGGTGACGACTATCTGGTGCTTGAAGTTGTAGGCGGCATCAAAGAGGGCGTGGACTTGCTCCGCTACGTATTCGGTTATCTTCGGCTTGTCGATGTCGTCGAAGAAGAGCGAGTAAGGAAGTGCTGACTGCATCAACTGGTTCGGCCTGATTTCAACCTGCGGCTCGACGTACGCCCCTTCGGGTTGAGGTCGGAAGGCTTCCCGGTACTGGTTGATGAGCTGAAGCATGGAGCACGCGACGACGGCGCGCTGGATGTTTTGTGTTGCCCTCTGGTACAGAGCCCAGAACAGATGAGTCTTTCCAGTACCAGCCTTACCGCAGAAGACGTAAGACTCTTCCGGGTGCGTCTTCATGTACTCGACGGTCGAGGCTTGGCCCGAGTGGATGTCAGACCTTGCGGCCAGCGAGTCGAGCGTCACGCCTTCGTATCGCGGCGGAATCTTCATCAACCGTTTAGCTATCAGCGCGGGTGCTCGACACAGGCAGCGCCTCGCGCCTTTGCCGGGTACGACTTCCTGACCGGAGCCGTAGCAACGCGTGCAGACGTTATCCGCCGAGTCGCACTTTAGGCTGCCAGCCTCCACCATCCCCTTGATTCGTTCGAGGAACTGTTCGGGCCGCGCCATTCGGTCTGTCGCCGTGTTTCTCTCTTCCGTTTCCGTTGGCATTTGCCGTCCTTTCGGGTATTCCGTTCACATACCAGTCGAAAACCCATCCGTGGTTGTCCATCCGAAAGCCGCGCGATGCCCACTCAACCGCGCAGTCCCTCGCCCGGTTGAAATCCGGGTGGTCTCCCAGAACCTCAATAATCTTGTCGTAGAGAATCATCCGGGGCAGATAGCCGGAGAGTTGCTTGACGAGTTGGATTGCCGGGTAGTTCGTTCGTGGGTCTCTCTTCCGCACATCCCGCTTGTGCGGCTTCCCCTTGCGCGCCGCTCTCTGCGTAGGCGTAGCCGTAGCAGAGTTAGGAGTACCTTCAACGGGAGTACCTTTGGGTGCAATGGTTGCGGGGGTGGGGGTGTTTTCCTTGCGGGGGTGCAATAGTTGCGGGGGTGCAATAGTTGCGGGGGTGGGCTTCTTCCATCCCGCCGTCACCCGCTCCCGTAGCTCGTCAAGCTGTGCGGGGTCTGCCCACCGCGAGCGGGGCAGTAGGCGGTATACAGTGGTGTGACCTGTATGCTCTTCGGCCTCGGTGAGTCCGGCAAGTTCAAGTAAGCGGAGAGCGAGCTGGACGCTCCGCTCGCTGACCTTGCACCCTTCGGCCATCTTCGGGACGCTCTCTTTGGCTTCCCCTTTTCCGGCGCGGCGCGCGAGTCTGCCGTAGATGCGGAACTCGATAGGCGACAGCCCGTAATCATCCAACTCCGAATGGATGAAGACCGGCATATCGTCGCGCCCGTCTCTGGCCTGTACAGTTTCTTTGCTCATCTCACCGCCGCCAGTTCATCCACCTTCCTCTGAAGGAAATTGCATAACCACTTTTTCTCTTCATCAAGGCGCGAGTGCCACGGCTCTTGACCGCCGAACTTTGTGGAGACGTATTTGGTAATGTCTTCGTGAGACTTGCCGAGCAGTTCGCGGGCGGTCAGGATGTCGGCATCGTACTTACCCGTCTTCTGAGGCGCGGCGGGCTGGCGGCTGGCCTTCTCCACCTCTTCCCGGCTCGCTCCCGCCTTTTTGACTTCAAAGCCGAGTAGGGCCAGAGCGCGACCGACCGCAGACGTTTCGCACACCTCGATATAGCTTGTGGCCTGTGGGCCGCTCCCGCCTTTAACTTCGTAGGCGTGGCCTGTAGAGGCTGGCAACTCATCTTCAGCGTTGCGGTAGACTTCGGCGCGCATGAGGATGAAGCCTGTGTCCGCGATGTGCTCCACGACGGAGGTTAGAATTCGACCGTGCACAAACTTCGCATAGAACTTCTCTATGCGTTGATTAACGGTGACGTATTCATCTGGATTGAATCTCATTTCTAATTCCTATTCCCTCCGCTTTAAGTCGGACATATGTGTCTGATAAAACCACTACTCACATCCCGCCCTTTATCGGACACATCTGACAGACTTTCTCTGATTAGATAGAACCGTGTTTTGACTCCCCTGCCCCGACCTTCAGTCTTACCGACTACGCCGTCCGCTACTGGTTCACTTAAGTCCCGCTCGGCCTGCCGGGGAGAGATGTGCGCCAGCGCCGCCAACTTTTCGCGCGTCGGGTCTTCACCTTCCCACCCTTTAAGCAGTAGGTAGAGCACCAGCGTATTGCCTCGATATGTACAGCCCGCGCAGAGGTGGGTGATATCGACCTTCACGGCTTCACGCTCCGCTGTTACTTGGCTTCTGACTGAAGTCTCGCCACCCCGATAGCATCCAACAACTTAGAAACCCGCTCCCGCCTCTCTTTCGATTCGAGCCGCGAGGCCAACATTCGCAGCTCCGTCCGGTTGGTGTGCGACATCGTGCCGGGCTGCTGGAAGCGCTCTATGTCGTCCTCGACCTTTTGCTGCTCGGCTTGTGTGAGAAGCCGGGACAGTGCCCGTTTCCACGCCCGGCAGTCATAGGACTCTTCGCAGTCTGGATACTCCTGCTGAAGCTCGGCTTCGATTTGAGAGACGGTTGTTTTCAGCTCAGCCTTCTCGGGCTTCTGGGCGTGGGTGGATAGGGTGAAGAGGAGGGAGAGTAAAGCTGTGAGAGTCTTTCGCATGGGTGTTTCCTTTCGCTGTTGAGGTTTATGCGGTCGCCGTGTAGCCGAAATCTTTAGTCTTGAGCTTGATGATTACGCGGCGTCCGCGCTTGTCGAACAAAGGCTCAATCGGTCGAGCGACGATGCCTTCAGCCGGGACGTGCTGCCCGCTGTCATCCAGCGCCACGACCGAAGAAAAGCCCGCGCGGACGTTGAACACAATCTCGTCAAGCGTCCAGCGACCGATGCGCGGCGCAGTCTTGATGTCGAGCTTGCGCGCCACGTCGGAGACGTTCTCGAAATCAAGCCACCACTTGCCCGCCACGAGCACGTCGAAGAGGCGGAACGCCTTGTCAGGGCGATAGCCGCCGCCCTTCTGGATGCCAGCGCCGTAGCCTTCGCCGTAGAGCACCACAGAAGGTAAAGGCTCATCCTCTTTGGCGAATGCGGCAATCATCTTCGCGGGCGTGAAGGTGGCGAGAAGATATTGAAAGAGGTCGGTAGGCATCTGCGCGCGGTCGGTACGCCCTCCGAAAGTGACGTGACCCGCCTCATCCGTCAGGACGCGGATGTTCGTGCCGTCAATCTTTTCGGTCACATCCCACTCGCGAATTGTGCCGATAACTGGATGTCGAAGCTTCAGCGTGTCCACGACGAACTTACCGTCGCGCTCAAACAGAGTGTCAATCTTGTGATACTCCACAATGCTTTCCTTTCGTCTAAAGGCCCGTTGACAGCGAATACATGGGATAACTACCACTCGAATCCAGACTGCTTTTTCCTCATCTCCCTAAATCCTGAAACTCCCCCTCCCCTTCTCTGACGAGAGCACCCTGCCGGGATTCTTCGGCTTGTCTTTGAGTTTCCCTTCCGTATCCGGACAGAAGGTTTTCGATGGCCGCGAGATTCCGCCGTAGACAGGGTGTGACTTTGGCGTCCCTGTTTTCGGCCAATTCTTTAGCGGCCCGGTGTCGCGCCTTCGTCCAACTCTTGACTTCCTGCGTATTCATCTCCGTCGCCTCTTCTTCACTTTCAAATCGAAGATCTCTGAGCACGTACGCGTGTCGCCGAGTGGTGCGCGGTCAGCCCAGATGGAGTCAACGTAGGTGACGGGCTTCATAGGGCCGACGTTACGGTCACGACTAAGGTCAACAGCGTCGTTGAGGATTGCCCTAATAACGATGTCGGCGGCTTCCTCTTTATCTGTGGCCGCGACGTAGAGCACGGTCTTGACTTCAGTCTCGAAAAGTTGTTTCTTTGGTTCTGGCATCTCGCTTCTCTGAGCACTCCGATGAGAAAATCTCAGCCCTTAGTGCGTGTCGCGCGCAATCTCTTTACCCTTGAGCGCGGCTTATTAAGGACTCGCCAAGAGCCGTCACGCTGTACTTCGTAGATTCGACCGTCTGAGAGTTCAACCCGATTGCCTTTGCGATAGTCGCTGTTCAAGTAGAAGCGGGCGACATTGCTTCGCAATCGCTGATAGCTCAGGTGAACCTTCTTTTTAATTGCTTTGACCATTGACCTTTCCTTTCAACTTGTCCGAGGTGTAGAATCCCCGGCCATGAACTACGACAACCCCGGCGTCGGTGAAATGGACATGCCATTCGGCGTGACGGGCTCGCCGGGTGACATATATTGTGGTGTCATAGAACAGCCTTAGCGCGATAAGCCGCCGCGATTGATTCGTGCACTTCCGCGAGCCTCGCCCAATCTTCCAATCTCTGATACTTCTCTCTCGCTCGCTCCAAGTAATCCAAAGCCTTCACGGGCTGGCCCAGTTGCACGTATAGATAGCCGACGTTGTTTTGCACGGAGGCCATAAGGTCTTCGCGCCCGCACTCGATATAGTGATATTCGGCGACTGCGTACTCGACGAACGCCTCGTCGTGCGTCCCTAAACATGAGAGTGCTGCTGCGTAGTTCGTATGGTGATTCCCTTTGAGGAAGTGGTCGGATGACTCGGAAGCCAGAGGTGAAGCGCCGCGTGAGATCGCCAGAGCGGTGAGGAAGTTTCCGGCCAAGATTTCAGTGCCGGAAAGATTGTTGAGCCAGCGCAACCTCTCGTCGCGAGCGTCCGCCTGTGCTATGCCTGAGTAGCACGAGACTCGACACGCGCGAAAATCTTTCTCGGCCAGAAGATGGTCGAACTGTACGCTTGCGGCTTTTAACTGTTTAAGTAAAACCATAAGATGTAAGAGCAATCGCCCGGCTTCGATAGGCCGGGCTCAAACGGTCAACAACTAACCCATTCAGGAGAACCAAGCATGCGTAAAAACCTACTGGCGCTCGTCGCCGCTCTGTGCCTCTGTGCACCCGTCTCGGCGGGGATAATCATCAACCCGTCGGATGAGCCCTGTACTGAGAACTGCCCTGACGAACCTACCCCGCCGAACTTCGTCGTGATATTCATTAACGGCGTCCCCGTAGTCGTGTTCATCCCGTAACCTCATTTGTCCCAACAGGCGGGCCGGAAACGCACCCTCACAGGCGCTCCCGTTCGACTACCCATCGCACCCGCCCGTTGAGCTTTTAAGAGACATGTACACTGCCCACCCTCTCGGGCCGTCCGCATCTGCCCGTAGCTTCGGCCAGACGTTCTCTCGCTTCTTCAACCTGCCCCGGTGTTGCCATCCCGTCTTCTCGGGCAGCCAGCACCGCCATAAAGTTGTGATAAGCGGACGCCAGCGCGTTCGTGCTCGCCATCGCGCCGGCCTGCGGCTCATGCCTGCGCACTACGTCTGTGAGCATCGTTAGAGCGAGTTTGGAGAGGCGCGGGCTTCCGGTCTTTTCGAGACCAGCGCGGCAGAGTTTGTCGAGCTGGTCGGCGGCGACGTAAAGCCACGACGGAACTTCGGAGACGTGCGGGCTGTGCATGCGCGAGACGTAGCTGTCATCGCGGTCGCCGCGCTGCCGGGCGAACTCGGCCTGTACGCCGTAGTTCTCGGGCCGTTGGAGGGCTTCGTAAAACTCTGTCTCAATCTCGTTTTGGTTGACCGGCGCAAGAGTTGACGTATTCATCAAGAGTTCACCTGAGAGTTGACTGGAATCTAAAACCGTTTGGCTCTACTCTCCCCTTCGTGGTCGGAGCCGCGACGACAGAGGACGCTAAAAACAATGCCGCAAAGAACTCACATGCGAAACGTCGATGTCCCCGCGTCCCGCGCTGGTGCGCTGTCGCTATGGCGTCTGCCAGTCGGGGAAAGGCGTTTCGTCTTCACGCTCCCACCAGCGATAACGGAAGCCTTGAAAGCCTCGGATGGGTTCAGAGATGGTGACGGCCTCTGCACCGCCTCTACGCACCAGCGCGAAGCGATTCGGGCCGTACCTCTCGACGCGAACGAGCGGAGCATAGCCTCGAAGCTTCCCTTCACAGACGACGTACACACGCTCGTCCGGCTGGATGTCGGGCGGCGCGCCGCCCATGTAGAAGTGAGAGTCTTGGCCCGACCATTCCTCGCCGGGCAAGTCGCCCTCTTCCGCCCAAGCCTCCAAACCTCTCAGTCCGACGTACTCAAAATTCTTAGGGACAGTTACGACAACATCCATGATTCACCTATCCTTTATGAAGTCGTCTTCAACTTCCTCTTCGTGCCAAGCCCTAGACGCGCTACCCTCCCACGTCTTCGGGCACGCATTAACGTTGTGGTCAGTAGCGCCGCAGTAGGAGCAGCGCATAGCTTGACGCCTTGCCGAGCCGCCCCAAGTCTGCGGGCAGTTGGCGACGGTGTGTAAGTGGCTTCCGCAATAACTACATCTCACAGGCTTTCACCCTTGCGGCGCGGGACGCGGGAGCTCATCGCCAACGCCTCAAATGTTCTTTGCAGCCTTCAACTAAATCTTCCGCCCCGTCCGCTCTCTGGGAAGTGGATAAGTGAGAGGGGCTAGGCGGCGACTGCGCGCAGGTCGTTGAAGTCGAGTTCAAGGAGTTGGCACAGTTGGATGAGTTTGTCGGCGGGCGGCATGGAATGGCCTAACTCGTAGTGACAGACCATCCCCTTTGTCACCTCTAACTTTTCAGCCACGTCCCCTTGAGTCAGACCTTTGGCCTCGCGCGCTTCCTTAAATTTGTTGTAGTTGATTCCGCGTTTCTTCACGGGCGCGAGCATATAGGAAAATTAAACTTGATGTCAAGTAAAATTATACAGAGCGGAGTTTCGCTATTGGGTGAGGGCGTTAGTATAGTGCAATTAAACCGCCGTAAGCGGTCGCTTGCGATGAACAAAAAAGGCTTCGCTCACTGGCTGTCTGCTGCCAGAAAAGATAAAAACCTTTCTCAGTTCGATTTGGCTGAAAAGGTTGACTTGACCAAGGGTAGGATTTCGCAGCTTGAAAGCGGGCTGGAAATTCCCACGCTGGACAACCTTGTGGCGTTTGCTACCGCTTTAGGGGCAGACGCGAGGGAACCTTTGAAGGCGCTCGGCGTTATATCAGAGCAAGGTTCCGACCTGACAGGCGACGAGCAGATGCTAATCTCGTCACTAAGGATGTTCGACGGCGACACGCGCAAGGCCGCGCTTGAGATAATCGAGGTGCTGGGGCGTTTGAAGGGTGGGAAAGCGCATCGCTCTCCTAAGAAAACGCGCCCGGCAAAAGGCGGCCAAGACACCAACAGCAAGCAAGAAAAAGCTAGCTAACTCTCCCCATTACCTGTTCTCTTGCCCTGCCCCGGTTTCGATCCGACTAGAAGCCGTGCGGCAACATCTCCAAACATGCTATGCCCAACCTCATTATTCCCTTCCCTGCCCGAAAGCAGGGGGGTAGCGGACGGCGCTACCAAATTTTGGTAATGGATGACAATACCCTCGCCGAACGCGGAATCCGCATAGGTGATGAGCTTGTCGTAGCGGAGGGTGAATTCAAGTCGGGTGCTTTTCACGCGGTAGAATGGAACGATACTGTACGAGTCCTCACGCTCAATAGCTCACATCCTCAGTTGATTGGTCGCGTGATAATGCCTGATGAGATAATAGGTGTGCCTGTGTCTGGCACGCTTGACACCTTCAACGTCCCGTGGGAAGCGGACATCTACGGCAACATCACAAAAGTCGATCCCGCACTAGCGTCTGAGGTATTCGGAAGAAGTGTCGAGTCTTTAATAGGCTACGGCTTTCTTGACATCATTCACCGCGAAGACCGCCCGCGCGTCGCTTACCAGTGGGCATCCGCCATTCTAAGCGGCGAGGCGTTCACCATGACGGCCCGCGCTTATCTGCGCGAAGGCCATATTGCGGACGTGTGCGCGCTCGCCATGCCGATATTCGACGAGTCAAAAAACGTCGTGAGCTGGTCGGGCGTCTCGCAGCCGGGCTACATAGTCCAAGTCGCTTAAATCTCCGCCATCCTCGCCGGGTTCAATTTTTCTACCCTCAGAGTATAATTTTTCTTGACAGTGGGTTTAATTCTGCTATACTCATCTCCGTCAGCAACTACAGGAGACCAAGCCACCCATGACTCAGACCCGCCCCGCACAACCCGACGACATCTTCCCCGCTGCCAGCCTTCTACTTCGTCTCAGGGGCAGGCGTCGCGGACGCTCTAGCTTCCCCGGCCAGAATTGGGCGCAGAAGTGCTTCGTGTTGACGAGAGTCGGGACGAAGAAAGCGCTGGTGATGTTGGGCGACTCGGAGCGAACGGTCTCTGTCAGGGATTTGGAAGTGGAGATTTTGGAAGATGAGAAGTCGGCAGACGCCGCGTTAGACGCACAGACCACGAGTGATGAGGTTCCGGCTGGCGTCCAGATAGCGAGGGCCGCGTGATGAAAACTACAGGACGCCATGTACGCATAGCCGTACCCGGCTCACCGCTTAACGGAAACAGGGCAGTCGTCTGCCGTGAGCACGGCGACGGGTCAGTTGATGTCGAGATTCAGACCACGCGCGGTATCTACTACGCGGGCGAAACTATCGCCCTACAGCCTTCAGAGTTTCAGTATTACTGCGAGCCGTGCGTAGTTGCTGGCGTCTGGATTGTTGCCGACCAGAACATCAACGGGCGTGCGATATGTGGCGATTGCTTCTTTAACGAGAGGGTCGCGTGATTTAAGGGAGACGAAACGTAATGAGCGAGACAAAGATGCCGACAGGCACGCAGATAGTGAAAGCAGTTGAAGCCTTCGCCTACATTCTTGAGCAGGAGAAGGCACAACCACGTTCGGAGCGCAACCACGAGATCGTCGCGGCAGTGCGCGAAGGTTTGTACGCGTTGACCGGGGCATACAACGTCTCTCCGGCAAGACAAAGGGCCACCGCCATAGCGAAAGCAGAGGCAGCCTAATGTCCGACACCACCCCGCCCCTTGTCATCTGGAAGAGTCAAGACCTCTGTCTGAATGGAACCTGCCACTTCGAGTCCTGCAACTGCCCTGAGTGCCCGAGATGCGAGTCAGTCCATGCGGGGGCGTGTGTGTGGATGAGCGACGCGGCGGAAGACCGACGGACTTTAGAGAGGGCAGCAGCTTAAGGAGAAGAGAGATGGCAGTCGTTATCGTGATTCTGCTCGTGGTGGTCTTCTTCCAGTGGATGACTATCACAGACCTCAAGTGGTGGCGCGACTATTACAGCAAGCGGCGAGACGCGGAGGCGAAGCTCAACCGCCAACTGCTCGAAAAGTTCTGTGGCATTAGTTCCGATGCTGGCGACAACGACGAAGAGGAAGAGTGGCAAGAGGTTTTGTGGCGCCCTTCGGCCCCACGTTCTCAGATGCGGAAGGGCTCGTTTGAATGTTCATAGGAAAGGAAGAGAGGGATGGCGATAACGATTATCCGTGCCGAAGTCGGAGAGTGGGTGCGACGCGCCGACTTGCCTACCTACGATGCCGAGTTCGATTGACACGAGAACACTTTCGGGCAGGTTGTCCGAGCACCGTATGAAGGGCCGGGGGATGCCATGAGAGGCGAGATTATTGTCGAGCCGTTTTGCTGGTGCATGCCGAACTACGATACCAACACTCTGGATTGGTACGACGGAGAATACATCGTCGTAGACGATGCCGATCTCGACGAGTTGAAACGTTCGCACGTTTGCAACGAACCAAAGGCGAAGGACTAACCGCGTGCGCCACTCTCCCCTCAAGAGGTCAGACACCCCCATGCGCCGCGCCCGCAAGCGTCTGAAGGCCGTAGGCAAGCGAGGGCGGGTCTGGATTAACGTCAGGCGGTCTTTGAAGAAAGAGTTTGAGGCAGCAGGAATAACGACGTGCGAGGCGGGGTTTGACGGGTGTCAGGTTGATAACGAGCTTGGCTTCGCACATTCACACAAGCGAAGAAACATCACCGATGACACACTTATGCGTGAAGTGGCTCTCTTATGCAATCGATGTCATTTCAAGCTGGAAATTATGGGTGAAGCAAAGATGTGCATAGAGATACGGAAGATTATTGAGCGACGAGCTTACCGTCTTTTCTACCAAGAGGATGCAGCGTGAGGGCGTCAACTGAAATAGATGGAGAGGCGACGCGGATGTGCGTGTCGAATTGATAGGTGCATGAGGAGAGATTGTGATGAACGATAAACCGATTGAGAGCGCCGAAGCGGCGAAGGCTCGGCACACCGAAGGCGAACTGGCCGACATCGGCACGCAGCTTAAGAGGTCTTACCTGCGTGGCACGGGGCTACGGTTAACGCGTGACGAGGTGCGAGCACTCTACGCGCGCAACGGCGAAGAGCTTGAGAGCCTTCGCAAGCCGCTTCCGATGGTCTTGCACTGCCCGAAGTGTGGCACGCAGCACGTTGACGCGCCAGAACCTGAGAACAACTGGACGAACCCGCCGCATAAAAGCCACCTCTGCCATAACTGCAAAACCGTGTGGCGGCCCGCCGATGTTCCGACCAACGGCGTGCAGAGTGTCGCGACGCGCGGCGATGCCGACACTTGGCCTCAACGATGAGTGAAGTCGGTTATGCGCTCTTAGCGCCCTAACAACCCGCTCCCGCGCCGCCCGTAGGAGAGAAAGGAATCGAGGAAAAGATTATGACACCGAATGAGAAAGCAAAGACGGACATTCTAGCTGCGCTGCCTGACTCACTGGAAGAGTTAGTCAAGTCAATGCGCTTCGCGCCGTCGTTCGTGACGAGCGAGGGCTTGGCGGTCGGCTCTATGCGATTAAACGGGCGCGACGTACAGGTGCAACTCAAGCTCGAAGCAGACCCGGAAGAGTTCATGTTGACTCCCGAAGAGCGGGCAGCGCTGAAGAGTCGCTTAAAGAGTGAAGACGACGACGCCCCCGCTCCCCATAAGAAGTAGCGAAGAGGAAGATTTCATGAAACGACCAACACTTAATCCGGACGGCTTCAGCGTCAAAGGCTGCTCACATATCTACGCCCCGAAGGGACAGGCCGGAGAGTATGCCAAGCTGGCCGCTAACCCCTATCGTGGGTGCGGGCACAAGTGCCTGTACTGCTACGTGCCGAACGTCTTGAGGATGAGCCGCGAAGAGTTCGACGCCGGGGCCGTGCCGCGCGAGCACTTTATATCGAACCTCTGTAAGGACGCCGCGAAGTATCAGGCGCTCGGAATCACCGAACAGGTGATGCTCTCATTTACGACCGACCCCTATCATCCCGGTGATACGCAGTTGACGCGGCTAACGCTCAAAGTCCTGCGCGACTACGGGCTGGCCTTCTGCACGCTCACCAAAGGCGGCACGCGTGCCCTGCGTGACATAGACCTCTTCCGACCTGACCGCGACGCCTTCGCGTCCACGCTAACGACGCTTGACGACTCAGTTTCATGGAAGTGGGAGCGCGACGCGGCACTGCCTAGTAACCGTATCGCCACCCTCGAAAGGTTTCATCAACTCGGAATCTACACGTGGGTAAGCCTTGAGCCCGTGTTCGATACCGAGGCCACCTTAGAGATTATCCGCCGCACGCACCCCTTCGTTGACCTCTTCAAAATCGGGCGCATCAACTATTCGACCCTAACAAAGCGGATTGACTGGCGCGAGTTTACCGAGCGCGTCCTTGAAGTGCTGGCCGAGACCGGGGCGGGCTACTACGTCAAGCAAGACCTTCAGCCTTACTTACCCGAAGGCTTCACGAACGACAAGTACAGACCGCAAATGCGCGCCGCGCCCGCCCCAGAGGCGAAACAGGAGAGTACGGATGTTCATTAAATTCGATGATTCAAGACTCGCCGAGGCGTGGAAGCTCGCATGGCTCCGGCAGATTAATTGCCGCAAGCTCTCCAACCGCCTTTACCAGTGCGACTCATATTCATGTCGCGAGCGCGAGCACACCATCTCGATAGACGAAGAGGCCGGGACGCTCCACTGCACTTGCCCCGCCAACTTTCACGGACAGGTCTGCTCACACGTCGCACTAGTCCTCTCTGACTACCTGCCCGGATACATCACCAGATGGGAGGTTGCGCTGTCCAAGGTCTACTTTGAGCGCCGGGCGGCAGCTCTTCGGGGTGAAGCGACTAGGGCTGAGATGAAAAAGGCGGTAGAGGCTTACCGGAGAGCGCAGGAGATTAAGGCGGCGAGGGCTGAGGCAGAGCGACAGGGTGCGGCTGAGTACGCCTGTACGTTTTAGCGGAGGGTGAGGGGAAAGTGAGTCTATGAAATTCTATCTCGGCACGCATGAGACGAGTTGGCTGGAAAAGACGACCATACCTCTGTTCGTCTCTCACCGCCGCCTCTCCAAACGCAAGATGCTCCCGCGTGCCCTGTGTGCGTGGGCACTCGACTCAGGGGGCTTCTCGGAACTCTCCCTTTTCGGCGAGTGGCGCACTTCGGCGAAGGAGTACGCCGGAGCCGTGAGACGGTATGCGGAAGAGATAGGCGGCATGGAGTGGGCGGCTTCTCAGGATTGGATGTGCGAACCTTTCGTCCTTGCCAAAACCGGGCTCACTATCAGGGAGCATCAACGGCGGACGGTCTCCAACTATCTTGAGTTGATGTCGCTCGCGCCTGACCTACCTTTCGTTCCGGTGTTGCAGGGTTGGGAGCGGGGTGACTACATCCGGCATGTTGAGGATTACTTGAAGGCCGGAATTGACCTTAAATCCTTACCTCGCGTGGGGCTCGGGAGCGTGTGCCGACGGCAGCACATGAGGGGCATCCAGAGCCTCGTCCGGCAGCTCCACGCCGAAGGTTTAAAGCTTCACGGCTTCGGGGTCAAACTGGAAGGCTTGCGTGCAATGGCGGGGGAGCTTTTATCGGCAGATTCGATGGCGTGGAGTTTCGGGGCTCGCCGTAAACCATCGCTCCCCAATCATCCGCACAAGAGTTGCGCTAACTGCCGGACGTACGCGGAACTGTGGTACAGGCGGGTGCAGTTCACGCTCTCACAGCCGAGACAGTGGTGGTTGTTGGCGGCGTGAGCGCCTTGACTCCCTGTGCGCACTGCTTCTTTTAGCGGAGGTGGAATAGATGACGACTACGAATGAAACTGAGCTGGAATGGGTGACGAACACACACGACCTCGAAGACCCTCATGCACCAAGGGGACTCATACTCTCACGCGACGAGTGGGCAGTAGACGGCACTGGAACGGCATGGCAGGGTCATCTGGAATGGCTTGCGGATAAGGTGATAGGCGAGCCGAAGGCGACTGAGGAGTGTACAGTCGAAGAGCTGAAGGCCGAAGGGATGGTTGGGGTCTACAGGCGGGTTGCGGCTTAAGTCACATGGGTACGCATCTAGCCCGTTTGTGTATCCATGGCCCGCTGAAGAGCTAATTCCACTTATCCTAAATGTGCAAAGCGAGGCGGGATGTTTCACGCGGGCAGGGCAAAAGGATTGCGTTTGGTGGGTGAATGATGGCTGCTGTGTGAAACGTGCTCTTTGACAATCAAGATAATCGTTCGTGCTTGCACTTGGCGACGCCCTTCTCAAAGCCTTCGGGATACCACATGCCCACGCCTGCACAGTCCGGGCACTGAGAGGCGTCTATTTGAGCCGTAGCGGGCACTGGGGCGGCGTTTCTGCCTTCGGCTTCTAGTTGCCGCTTGTCTTTCTTAAAGAGCCTACGCCGCAGATGCTCCGCAAAGAAGGCATCCGGGTTCGAGACTGTAGTACGAGAGGCTGCGATTTTCAGCTCGGTGGCGAGGACTTCAGAGACTTCCGTCCACTTTGAGGTTTTGCCTGTGAGTTCCCTTTCTACCTTGCGGAGCGTGGCGAAAGCCTCATCATCATCTTTTTCTGTCTTAGTCTTAAAAGAAGTCTTAGCGTCGCCGGAAGTAGTTTGAGAATCAACGGTTTTACCCATCCCAACCCATCCCAACAATTGGGTTGGGTCACCTCCCAACTTCTGGGTTGGGTCGGGTATGGTTGGGCTGGGTTGGGTCGGGTTGGGATGGGATACCTCTTCGGGCAGGTAGACTTCGTAGACGGAGCCGCCGTGGTCTCCTATTTCAAGCTGCCTGACAATCAGGCCACTGGCTGTAAGTATTTGAAGGTTCACGGCGATGGTGTTCTTACTCTTGATGCCAGACCAGCGCATCAACTCGCGCTTCGTCGCCTGTACGGTGCGCGCCGGAGAGATTGCGCCGCGCGTCTTGAGGTAGAGGGCGTCGTAGAGCTTCTTTGAAGTGCCGGGGAACATCCCCGAAGGCAGGGCCGTTCGCTCGATGCTGTTGGCTCTGCGGTTGAAATCCCGCTCCGGCGCAATGGGCTGGGATGGGTTGGGTCTAGTTGGGATGGGTTGGGATGGGTTAGGTTGGGTTGGGGCGGGTGCAAAATTCAGCAGTTCGTCAACGATATTGACGGGCTGCCTGAGATGAGGGAACGCCTCTTCCGTGCGCTTCTTAGGCACGCGTTCTTTGATAATCGGTTTCTTCGGCTTCTCTTTAGGCTCTGTCATTTAGCGGCCTCCCTAACGACGCGAAGATTGCTACCCATCGAGAGCTTTTGCAGCACCTCATCTGTTAGCGCGTCGTAGTCCTTGCTGCCGTGGCTGTCCGGTGCGTGTTCGTAAATGCTTTTCCTAATGGCCGGGGCGGTCTGCAATTTGACGTTAGTGCGGATGACAGTCTCGAACACCTCCGCGCCGAAGTTCTCCTGCATCTTCGAGAGGGCGTCGCCGCAGATGCGGTTTCTCACGTCGAAATAGGTCATCAGGTAGCCCAGAACCGAAAGGGAAGGGTTGAGGCGGCGCGAGCCCTTAATCGTATTCGAGAGGTCAACGACGCCTTCTAGCGGGTAATACTGAGCGGCCACCGGCACGATGACGTGTGACGTTGCCAGAAGCGCCTGAGTCAGTGTCATCCCCAAAGACGGCGGGCAGTCGATAATCGCGAAGTCGTAGCCTTCGAGGGTATCCATCGAGTCTTTAAGCCTGTACTGCTCTTCAATCTGCACACTCCGTTCAAGCAGCGCGAGGCGGATGTGAGATGGCGCGATGTCCAAGTTTTCGATGTGCGTCTCGTAGACGCCTTCGAGCATCGGTGGGCGCTGGCCGTACCCGACAAGCACGTCGGCAAGCGTCGTAGTAATCAGGCTTTGGTCGAGGAAGGTGTAGGTAGCATTGCACTGGCTGTCCAAATCAATCAGAAGCGTTTTGTAATCGCGGATAGCTAGGCCCGCCGCAAGGTTCGTGGCCGTCGTGGTCTTACCCACCCCGCCTTTCTGGTTCGCGATGGCGATTGTTTTCACGCTGTCTTCTCCTTCGGAGGTCTGCCGGGCGAATTGTGGTTCATGCCGCCTCCGCTCGAATACTTGACGCCTTCAGCTTTTCGATTTCGGCGCGGCTGATGAGCTTGACCCGCTTGTCGATGGTGTCGGGGTAGACGGTTATCTCCCCGGCTTTAATGAGGTCGGCCATCTTCTTCGGGCTGACGTTTAGTAAACGCCGCGCCTCCGTGTTCGTGATTAGGTCGTTGGGTCGCTTCATGCGGAGCAGGATAGAACGCGCGCGCGGCGCGCGTCAACGTTTAACTTATTTTCATTCGCTTTCATTTAGTTGTTGTATGTCAGGTTTGAGGGGAGTAAAATAGGGGCAGTCGAAAGGAGAAGGGAAGCATGACAAGAGGCGACATATTGGAACGGTCTAATGCAGCGGCTGAATTGGGGCTGCTTAAAGCCGCGCTCGGGCAGATTTGGCGCGTCGTGGGCACGGCAGATGGCGAGGGCAACCCGCGACCGAAACGTGAGTTGTGCGCGGCAGAGATTGAAAACGTTTGGCAGGTTGCACTAGGGGCGCTGAGTGTACATACGGACGACGGCAGGGAAGAGGAAGGGTTAGTGCTGCCGGAAAAGCAGCCTGCCGCAATAATGCTCACCACGATTTGCAGACAGCACAACATTTCAGCCGAGGTGGCACTGTTACTGCTTGCCCTGATGATTGAAGCGGGCGGCAATATAAAAACGGTAATCCGCGCCCGCGCGCTGGCCGCCCGCTTCCGCGAGATGTCAGACCGGGCGGGGCTGACATCTGCCAGTGCAGAGCAATCGCCCATCTGGAAATGCTGAATGGCACGTTACAAGCGCATCCCGCAGAAGATAGGCGGCGTCCGGGTGTTGACGGCTCACCGCGACTATCCCGACATCTGCCCCGCGTGCGGCCACTACATCACCAAAGGGCAGATGTACGTCCTGAATGGTAAAGAGGTGCGGCACTACGCATGTAAAGACCGCCCGAATCAGTTGGAGCGGCCCGCACCTAGCCCGCACGCACATCCGAACGGCACTAGGGCTGCGGCACGCAAGCGCCGGAAAGAGCGTCGAGAGGCGCGGAAGCAAAGGCACGAAATTGAACAGGGAAGGCGACAAGAGTATGCCGAAGAGTCAGACCGGATGGCCCGTTTTGAGCATGCCATCCTTAAAGACGAAGGTTGAACCTTGTGCCGCCCCGCCCGTAGGGGCTTGAAAGGAGAAGGGAAACAGCATGAGAGTCAAGATTACACAAAACACGCAGGGCGATAAATGCTGGTACGCAAACCGCGTTGGCGAGGTGTTTGAGGTCGCGCCCTATTACCATTTCGGCCTTAACACCGGGGACTGGGTCGGGCACAACTTCGACGGGAGCGGGAAGGGTTGCCTCATCGCTGCCGAAGACTGCGAAGAACTCGACGAGTTGAGGCCGAAGGAAGGCACTGAGCACTTGACGGTGACGCCGCCCGCCCCATAGCAGTAAGAAAGGGAAGCGATGAACGAACCATGCCGCACATGCCCGTGGCGCAAATCAAGCACGGTCGGAGGCTCGGACATCCCGGGCTTCAACATTGAACTGATGCGCGGGCTATCGAACACGGTTGGGCAAGGCGACGCCTTAAGGCCAATTATGGCCTGTCACTACTCTCCCTGCGGCGAAGAGTCGGCCTGCGTCGGCTACGTCGCCGTGGAGGGCTACAGAAACATCTCCGTCAGGCTCTTGGCTGCTAAAGGGGAAATCGACTTGCCGGGAATTGACGCGGCGTGCGAAGGGCTAGAGCTTTGGCAGTCGTTCGATGAAATGCTCGAAGCCTACGAACTTGCCCGTGAGGAAAGTTATAGCGAGTTAGGCCAAACTGTAAATTTATAGTTGGCTATAACTTTGTCACCCGAATCCCGCGTCTCTACTCTAGAGAAGATAAGGAGCCGGACAGTGGTTAAAGAATGTGCCGACTGTGGAGAGTTATTTGAGCCGCTAACCGAACGGCGGCGGCTTTGCTCTGCGTGCCGTCCTACGAGGAACGGGCGGAAAGGCGTCTTCATCGGCGCATATGTCCCGCAGGAATTGAAAAGTGCCCTTGAGAGCCGAGCGCGGCAGAGATGTCGCACTCTCTCGCAAGAGTTGACGCAGCGGCTTATGGATTCTCTGCGGATGGACTGAGCCCGCCGCCTCTAGCGCGGTAAAAGGAAGAGAAGCGATGATTCAAAAGTCTCTTAGAAGGCTATTTTGATGCAAAAGAAAACCCGGCCTCCCTCCGCGGAAAGAGACCGGGGGCCATCAAGAACGCCGGCGCTCCTGATGGGTCGAATACTGAAACAGTATAGCATGTGTAGGGCTTTTCCATCAGAAAAGACTTTTGAATCAAAGCCCCAAGCGACCGAGTCCGCCGACCTTAACAAGTGGCACACCGACGGATGTCCAGCAGACAGAGTTTGGGAGTGAGCGGCGTACCAGCGCGTTGAGCGGGGATTCAGTAGACGCGGCAGAGGTCGTTACTTCCTCATCAACCTAAATCCGATTTGTCGCCCCTCTAACAAACGAAGGGGGCGGGTGGGGAAGTATTATAGGAGTGAGTAATGGCAATCTTGAACTATACGACAAAGGTTCCGATTTCAAAGACCATCGCCGAGATTCAGAAGATTCTCGGCACGAAGGGCGCGCGCTCCATCACGGTGGATTATGACTCCGAAGGCGAGCCTCTAGCCGTGATGTTCAGTCTTGAGGTTTGCGGCCAATCCGTCACGTTTCGCCTGCCTCAGAATACCGACGGCGTGCACAAGGCGCTGATGCGCGCAAAAGTGGCGTGGCAGTATCAAGAGCGTGCCCACGCGCGCAAGGTGTCGTGGCGCATTGTTAAAGATTGGGTAGAGGCTCAGATGGCTGTCATCGAGTCGGGACAAGCTGAGATGGCCGAGGTCTTCATGCCTTACGCTCTGACCGACAACGGCAGGACGGCGTTCCAAGATTTCAAGGAGCGGCAACAACTACTCTTGACCGTTGGCGGGTGAGCGGGATAGTAGAGAGGGGAGAGGGTGCGCGGATTTAGACCCTGAAACAGTATTAAACCTATGTTCGCATTAAGCTTAAGGGTGCGCGGATTATGGCTGAATCGCAGGGTTGCCCGCGGGGTGGGCGCTAGGTAAGGACATGAGAGGGGCGACGGGGTTGGATGCGCCAAGGCGCGCATCAGGAGTGATAAATGACACCTATTGACCGTCTCATAGACAGCGTGCCAATGACCTGTACGGTGTGCGGCGCGCGAGCCGGGACGTGCCGGTGCTGGGAAGAGTGTTCGTGTGGATGGTCTACGCGTCGGGGAGAGCCGTGCCGCAATCCTGAGACAACTCGCTGCTCCACCAAGCTCAAATACCGGCCTTTGCCTGCCGTCCGTCGCGGAGACCGCGTGCGCCTCATACCCGACGCCAACTTCATGCCGTGCGACGCCCGCTGGGGCGGTGACGGCTACTACGCGGAGGTTATGGCTACGCCCCGCTCTGGAAGTGACACTGTGGCGGTGCGGTGGGATGGGCGGACATCAAGTGACCGCGTGGCTCAGTGGTGGCTGGAAAAGGTCGGTTAAGCGCGTCTTCGCGCCCTCAAGGCACAGTCTCGCAACGATTTAACCACTTGAGCATAATTGCTGAGATGGTTAGGGCCAACCGTGTCAGACTCTCACTGACTAGCGTACAGGAAGGGTGACTCGACCGATACACGCGCAGAGTTTGCGCCGTTGTGGCCCCTTAGTGGATTCTAGCAGGGTTGGGGGTGGGAGAGTGTGAGGTATAATAGAAGCTATGGAATGGCCTGATAACTTTGATGAGGACGACGCAGAAGGCTTTGACGAAGTTCTTTATGCTGGCGAGGAATTAAGAGAGCGAGAGGAAATTGCTGTGGCTGAATTCCATGTCGCCGCACTGAAGGCGGGCCACGCACTCATGAACCTCGCGCGAGCGTGTCAACACATGGCTGAAGCCTTCGGTACTTATCAAGACAATCATATCCTGTCACAAAACGAGATAGACGTTGATGGCTAGATGGCACACATTAAACAAGCGAAAGAGGCGAAGTCATGCAAATGAATAACAGTGAAGTGGGAGAGAGGTTGAAGGAGTCGTGCCACTCTGCCGCAGCCGGGCAAGCGGCATTTGGCAAGGCGTATAGGAATCTTATGCGGCATGACTATGTGTTAGCAGGAGAGCCCGACGGTCACACTGAGGAAGGGTTTCAATGTTGGTATCACAGAGTAAACGGCTTAACGCCGGGGTTCAAATATCTTTCCGAGGACTAGCCGCCCTCCCCCTTCTTCATTATAAGCAACCACCTCAGAACTCGCTTCCTTCTCCGGCCAGCACCGTGCCCTCCACTCCATTACCCTGTCGCAGGGCAAGTTTTATCTCCCGCTTAATCTGCGCCAAGTATTGCAACTTGGTCAGCCCGCGCTCGGCGAAATCTTTGTCGCGGAAGAATGTACTGACATAATTCCCGTCAGGGCTCCCGTCCTCAAGGACTTTCGATGTGTCGATGTGAACCACGAACTTGAAAGCGTCCGCCAGCTCGCGGGCCTTCAATAATTTCATCGCCATAACTTCACCTCTTAAGCAACTTGGAAGCAGACGCCCGAAAGCCAGAACGCACTATTGCTGCCTGATATGGGAATGACATTCCCGGACGTGTCTACCCTGACCCTTCCATAAGCTCCTGCCGACTCACAGGGAAAGAACTCTTCCTTGGCAGGTCGGTAGCCCGCGGGGAGTGTACAGATAGCAGCGGCGTTGTTGAGCGTCCCGGCAGCCACCAGCCCGCGCAGCCTGACCAGACCTTCAGCACCTATGCTGTAGCTCGCGACTTGGTATATTCCGCCGCTGTTGGCCCAAGAGTTTAAGAGTGTTGCGTTATTCCACGCGAGCGCGGGGAGTGAGACGTAGCCGGTGGTCAGTGCGACGGGTGGGCCTGCGGGGTAGACGTTCGTGCCATCGTGCCAGACTGCCTGTGAATAGCCACGCGGCACTATAACCCCGGTCGAGCCCACCGCCGAAGTCTTGATTGTCACCGTCCAACTTCCGCCGGTCGTGTTGTTCCAGACTATGAATTTCCGAGACGCTCCGGCCACGATGCCTGTCCCGGAGGTCGGTATCTTGACGGAAATGCTTGCCGAGAGGACATAGGAGAGTTTCAAGACTGCCGTGCGGGCGTCCGCGTTGGAGATGTCCCTGTCCGTCCCGAACGTGCCCGTCTTCTCTATGAGGTTGGCTATCGCGTCGTCGAAGTCCTCGAAGCGCTGCTGAAGAAAGACTTCAAGGAATGATTCGCGGTCTGCCGGTTTCGTGATGCCAAGATTTTGCGTTGTGCTCATTAAATCGTCCCTTCAAACGGAAAGCCGTAGCCCACTTCCCTGATTCCACTGTGCTGCCTGATTCTTACTCTTACCGGGCTCTTCAAACCGCCGTACCAGAGCGTTTGTTGTGCTGCCGTCAGGATGGTCGCGGGCAAAGGATTAGTGCTCAACGTGACGTGCTCGACGTGCCCCGAGCCCAAGGAACCTATGCCTATCTCCATCACGACGAGGAGCGGATAGTTGGGCACGATGATTGACTCCGTGAGAGGCGGGGTTGACTCGTCCTCGTAGTCTTTGAAGAATTGAACCTTGTTACCCAGTAAGCGGAAGCGGAACCTTTTGCCAGCCGCGCTGTACGACGTAGGGTCTTCCGTGTATAGCAGCGTGCCGGTGGAAATCGTATCCCCGCTGTACCTGACTTCAAGGGACTGCCCGAGCCCGCCCGCGCCCATCACGAAGCGATATTCCGGGATGGCAATTCGCCAGTCCTTCCCGGCGGCCATCAGCCCGAACGTGATGGTCATGTCGGCCCCGCCCCTCAAAGTGGCTTCGGCGAAGTTGCCCTCGGCTCGAATCTTCTGTAGTGACCTCGCTCTAGCTCCCGATACGCTTCCCGCGAAGGAGAAAGTGTTGCCCCGCACCGTGGACGTGACGCCGTAGAACTTTGAGGATGAAAGAGCCGGGACGCTGGAAATAATCAGTGCAGGCTGCGGCGCGTCTTCTCTGAAGACCTCAAACGCTCCCTCTATCTCATCCCCGACATCGGTCAGGTAATCGACGCGATATTCATCTCCGGTATGCTGAATGTTCGAGCGAGGCCACGGGCTGATAAGCACATTCCCGGCGGCATCTCTCGGGGCAAGGTCAGTGCCGTCTTCTAGCTCAACTCTCGCCGGAGCAAGGGGAAGCATCGAGCGGCCTTCCCAGTCGAAGAGGATTTCCGTGGCGTCGGCTAAGTCCTGATTGACCGTCACGGACTTAATAGCTATCTCCGAGCCGACATATTTAGAGTCAATCGGAATGTGGAAAACTGCGCCATCCAAGACCGTGAACTCGTCACCTATGATGTGAGTGCCCGTCTCGCCTTCCGTGCCATAAAGACCGCGCCGGAGGTTCGTCAAGTCGTAATCCGTCGTAGTGCCGCCGACTAATGTCAGTGTCTGTGCTTGAAATATCTCTCCGGCCAGCCGGAAGAGGTTAGCGCCCGCCCCCAGCTCGTCGTCTGTCGCTGTGGAGAGCGAAAGGGGCTCGTCAGCCAGCCTGATTCGGACGGTGCTGGTTGTGTCCAGTCCGGCTGAGTGGTCGGGTAGAGCGGTCAGGGCTTCTCCGGTCGTGGCTTCAACGTCCCATTCACCGATTTGTTTGTAGCCCTCTCCGGTATTTATCCAGTGGGTTTCCCCGCGCCAGTCACCTGTACCGGGTGCTCGTCTTATCGCAGCAAGGATGCCGGGGCCTGCCGCTGCGTCTCGCTCGCGGAAGAAGGGGATGTCGAGGAGTTGGATGTTGGTGTTAAGGGTCGCCACCCACTGTAAGACCGAAGGCAAAAGAGGCTGAGTCTTCGGCACAAGCTCCCTGAACATTGCGGTCGAGTAGAGCCTTGCCCTCTGAATCGAGACGGTGAAATTCTCCAAATGAATCGTGAACTCTTCTACTCTCGTAGTGACGTTGACGTGCCCGCCCGAATCATCTGATGAGCAAATCACGTCCATCTCTTCCAGTAGCAAGGCAAGGCCGTTGGAGCCTAAAGAGTTGAACCAGTGATGGTCTATGTTCTTTGAGTAGTAGTAGTAGACGAGTCGGCGGGCTTGGGGCCAGCCATCCACAGCGGTCAGGTCTAGCTCCAACGGATTGACCTTCCCTATTCTCTCCCTTAAAACTTTGTCATTTATTGCTACCTTAGAGGCGGCGAAGTCATCGGCGGCATCCACATAATTGCCCACCACCTCCGTAAAGGTCGGCTGCTGTCCCGAGTTCGGCCACCTGTAGGACTGGTCGAAGATGTTTCCACGCGTAAGTCCGGCTTGAGCGAGAATCGCCGCTGTCTGGTTATTAGAAGCGAACGATTGAGCAACCCGCATGGCCTCTTCGCCGGTCGTATTGTATTCAGGGGGAAAGGCGGCAGTAGAAGATGGAGGTGTCGTGACGGCAAAGCCCAGCGCCGTCGTATTGTTGGTGTGGAGCACTATCTCCGTATCGCCCGCCGCCTTCGAGATGAACCAATCGCGCGAGGTGACGCCTGCCGGGAAAGCCAGTGCAGGAATATTGATTCGCTGCCCGGCGGTAAGCGTCACGGTCGAGTGGGGAGAGATATAGGTTGAGCCTCTGGCGTTTCTGTTAGCGTACGCCACGCGCCACGCGCCCGCACCCAGCGACGAGCCTGAGCTTGAGCCGGTGATGCCAGCGGGAGCCGTCGTAGGATTCGCTACAGGGCCGGTGTGGGCGTTTACCAGCGCGGAAGTGAGAGTCAGCACGCCCCACTTGGAGGTGACGGTCACGACCGCGCCCGAAGCGGTCGCCGAGACGAAGCGACGGAGCTGCGTGTTGGCGTTGATGTGCGCTGCCAGCATATAGGCAGCCGTGGCAAGCGTATCATCCGACGTGAGAGTATGCGCGACCTGAATCCCCTGAATGGTGGTTGAGACTTGAGCGCCCGCCTGTGCCGTTCCGCCGACGGTAACAGTGCCCGTCGCTTGAGCGGATGAGCTACCGCCCGCGAGAGTCGCGCCTGACGCTGTAGCCGTCACTGTTCCCGTAACAGAGGCCGTGAGTGTGATAGCGTTGGCATCCGTCGTGTAGGCCGCCGCCGTCACTTTTCTGACTTCGGAGGTCGTGAGTCCCGCACCAATCAGCACTTTGCCCCACAATCCCCCTGTAGCCTTCCAAGAGGTCGCATCTTCAATGAGTATCGTTGTGGCGGTCGGAACCGTAGCAGCGCGAAGATGTGCGAAGTCTGCGGGGCGCTCAGACCTGATTTCCAGTTTGCCTTTATAGTTCCACGGCAGATAGCCACGGAAGCTAGGTAGGATAGTGTTATAGAGGAAGTCCAACCCCCTAACGCGCTTCCTGAGTAGGACGTTGGTCGTGAACCTTTTACGCAAGCGGCGAACATCGGTCAGGAGTTGGGGAGGTGAGTCTATATTGTAACTAACATAATCGCCCGTCACGGACTGCGCCTCGGGCCTAACGAGATCGAGGCCCAAGCTATAGCGAGCCCGTTCGACGCCTATCAGGCCCGTCGAGCGGACACGTGGGAATGGTAGGTCGTCGCCCGGGCTAGGAATCTCGACATTGGGTATCAGAATCTCTTCGGCGTTGGAATCATCCAACGTAGGTTGTGCGTTATAGACAGCTGTGGCATAGCAAGCCGAGTCTTCTATGAAGGCTTCGTTAAGATTGAAAAAGCGCTCATTTGTAACGAGAAATCTGGTCTGAATCGCGCCATCGTCCGTCCATCCTTCGGTGTTGAAGACGCCGGAAGCATTGGGCAGAGGCATGACCATCCCAAGTACTATCATCACGGTATCGTGCCCCGCATCTATCTGGGAGAATGCCCCGTTCCCTATATAGCGGAAGCTGTAGCCGACGTAGGCCGTATAACTGAAATACGGATGGTTAGGCCATAAGGGGTCATGTATCTGCGTCCCCGTCCCCCCCGCCTCTCCCAAGTGATAAGTGACGTTTTCCGGCTGGGTAAAGAAGGCTTGATATTCCGGCGGGTTATCCATCCTGAAATTGAGGATGTCCGCTATCGGCCCCATGCCGATGAAGTCAATGCAGGTCGTGACCCTCCCCGAATCCGCGAACACGCCTCTATATGTTCTGACCTGCGTCCGCCCCAATATCATCTGAATGGCTTCACCAAGCGGAGTGTCGTCATAAGAAGACCATGGAAGCGTAGCGAAGTATCGGCGGGAGTCTCGCCGGTTATAGTTTCTATCCTGCTCGGGTCGGAGATGGGTAAAAGTCCCGTTCAAAACGATGTGAGGAAAGCCTTCGTGAAGCGGGTCTACGGGGCTCCTACCTTCAGGATCGTCGGCCTGATAAAGCCTCGGCGGAAACTCGTAATCAATAGTAGAAATGCCAGACTTCGCTGCGATAGAGCCCTGAATTACATTGAACCCGTCGGGCTTATCGCATCGCCCTATGAAACGAATAGTTGAATCCGTTAGGAGCGCGCTGGCCGAGCGAGAGATGAGGCGAACTACCAACCACATCCCCTCCACCTGATTCTGCGTGATCCATGTCGCCGCGTACCTGTTCTCGTCGGCGTTTGACAGTCGGAGCGTGCAACTGTTGGCTTCCTTGCCCGAGCGGATTTGAATGTCCGAGGCTGAGAGGACTATTCGCCGATATGCGAGGGTAAGCCATGTGGTTTCAATCATGGCAAAACGCTGCGACGCAAGCGTCGGGTCGAAGCCATCCACACCGGGCAGGACGGAAGGGTCGTAGAATTCAAAAAGCCAAGAAAGGTCTCTTACCGGGTCTGCCGGATTACTATTGATACCGCTCTCCAAAACATTGAAGAGGGCCGTGCTTACAGGCTGCACAATTCGGCCCTCCCAATCTTTAAGCGTGGTAGAATAGAAGCGGCCCGAGCGAGTGCGGTCAACACCCGAACGAGCCTCACCACACCATTTACGATTGGAGCGTAAACAGCATGGCTAGAAGCAAGCATATCATCACCCGTCCTATCGGCGACAACGAAGAGTGGCGTCCTGTTGTGGACTTTGAAGTGCAGTATTCTGTCTCTAATCTTGGCAACGTCCGCCGCGAAGGTCGGGCGCGTAGCACATATCCCGGCAGACCGCTCAAGCCGCACCTCGGCAATGCGGGCTACTACACCGTCGCCTTGCGCGGTAGAACTACGCTCGTTCACAGGCTTGTGGCTGAAGCTTTCCTTGAACCTGAAAAGCGTCACCTTGACGTGAACCATAAGAATGGCAACCCTACAGATAACCGAGTTGATAATCTTGAGTTTGTTACGCACGCCGAGAATATGGGCCACGCCCGGTTTACTTTGGGGAGAAAGATGCGAGGTATTTTCACCCCAGAACAAGTGAAGGAAATCCGCGCAGAGTTCGCACGCGGAGTCAGGCAAGTCGAATTGGCTAGTCGCTATGGCGTTAAATTCCACGTCATTCATCGGATAGTTCACAGACTTGTTTGGAAGGATGTTGATTAAATATGAATCAGGCTAACCTTCATGGCCGCTTGATTAAATGCACCTCGACTGAGTAGATGTGCGTTCGTGTGTGTGAGTAGGTGAACCCTCCCCGGTCGTAATGCACATTCGCTAAGACCTCGCCCGCCCGCGTTGTGAACGAGAAGCCGTATGCAGAGCCCAAATTTGACTTGTACCTCGCTGAAACCATGTGCGCGCGCAGAGTGGCAAATTCGGAGGCGGTTGCGCCTGTGTAGCGAATGAGGAAGCGCCGCGTGTCCGTGTCCGCATCGATGTTGTGGTCACAGCCGCCGTCGCCGAATTCGGGGCTTTGAGAGATGGGGGCGTCGGTCTCCAATTCCTCCTCAAAAGGACGGTAGAGGGAGGCGCTTGTGGGGTAGGCTGCGGGCGCTGGCGTAAGTCACCTCCAAAACACAAATCGCCCACTCACGGAAGCCTTGCTTCTCATGGTGGGCGAATTTCTCGCTCCAAATTGTCGATATGAAAGCGGGGCCGGTTGCCCGCTGTTTTAGTCGAGGGGGATTATAACATTTAAGGGGCTACTTTCTACCGCCTTTCTTCGCCTCCCCTTTAGGTTAAGCTAGTCGCCTTGGGTGTCTCGGCGGTTCGGCCTTGCCATCTCATCCAGCTTCTTATCAATCGAATCCAGTTTCGCCTCCATCGCGCTCATCCGCGCGCTTATGCTGTCTCGGGACTCTAAGACTACGCTGTACAACCTGTCGGTCTTGGCCGAGGTTTCCGACAGCTTGTTAGACAAAGAGCCGAGCCAGAAGGCCGCCGCGACGACGGAGACGAGGGTGAGACCTTGAAGAAGGCTGCCGAGCCAAGAGGGCGCTGGCGGCGGGGCGGACACCTCTCTTGCCCCAAGGTTGTAGGGTTCATCCTCGGCTAAGTCTGTCGCTCTCAGGTCGTTTGCGGCGCGTTCCTCCTCGCCGCGCGGCCTCGCCTCCTTTCGTAACCTGTTAAATTCTCTTCTTTGCGCCGCCGACATTCTGTCACGGAGGGCCTTGTCCTCTTGCTTACTCATTTCTTAGGGCCTTTCTCGGTTGCCGCTTTGGTGAAGTCCATACCGCCCGTGGGGAAAGTATAGGACTAGAGTGTGCAAGAGGTCTAGCGGGATTGTGCGAGGGGTCTAGCAGAGATGTGCGAGGTTATTTCTTAGAAGGTTTCTTACTTGCCTTCTTAGGTGGACGGCCCGTTTTCTTCGGCGGCTCAAATCCTTGCAAGTCCTCTTCTGGAATCTTCCATACCGCACCGCGCGGGGTTTCTTCTTCGTAAGCATTCGGGAAGAGTAACCGCCGCCGCCACAGTCTTACCGTAGCATCAAGTACGCCGAATCGTTCCGCTACCTGCTTTGTCGTCAAATCTGCCACGCCGGAATATTACACTAAAAATAATTACGTGTCCATAATCTTTTCTATTGACAAAGTAATTACGGGCGCGTAATATCTTCTCTGTCAGACATCAACGGAGGCTCAAGAGATGACGAAGCAGATGCAGAACGCGATAGAAAAGGCGAAGCGGGTCAAGTGCGCGGTCAAGCTGTTCGGCTCGCGCGCCTACCTCGTAGTGAACCCCAAAGGCCGCACGTACAAAGTCACCTTCTACATGCGCGACGGCCAGCGCTTCGGTTACTGCAACTGCGCTGCCGGGTCACGCGAAGTTCTCTGTTATCACGTTCCGGTCGCCGCCTTAGTCGATACCGGGATTCAAAACATGCGGGCGCACTAATAAAAGTGGGCTCAGGAAAGTTCGCAGCCTTCCTAAGCCCTTCAACCTTTCACCCACGACTTCAACGAAGGGAAAAGTTAATGAAGAATAACACGAACCTCAAGCAAGTGCCGCCACCCGATGCCGACAAGCTCTCATGGCACGACATAGACCGCCTCGCGCGCGGCATAGCCATCGACCTCGGGGAAGAGCACCGGGCCTCTAAAGCTTTGATGCTGCTCTTCCATGAGATTGCAACACACCCGTTTGACCACCCGTATGTCGAGACAATCGCCAACCTAGCTTCGGAGCAACTCTACGGGGCGTCTTCGGACGCGCGCGCGGCTTTCAAGCTGCACGTTGCGGGCGAGCGCGGGAAGATCGTCGGGGCGGGTGCGTAGGTGAGCGGAGAGGCGACGGGCGGGCCACTGGCAAGGCTCGCCCACGCCATCAGCACCGCGCGCCAACTCACACAAAACATGCGAAGCAGGGAACTGCCCGCCGACCTCGCCGACCAACTCGCCGCACATTTGAACGCGGCGAAGCTCTTGGCACGAAGCGCGAAGCCGGGCGCTCGGCAGATGTCGCCAGTGTCACCACCCCCAGCCAAGCCAGAGGCTAAGAGTCAACCGACGCGGCGGCGCATACTCTGGCGACGTGACCCGCGCTGCTTCTGGTGCGGGCGCGTGACGGTGTTTGAAGCGCACGGCACGACCAGCGCCGCGACGATTGAGCATATCTACCCGCGAGGGCATCCGCGCCGGCAGAGCACGCGCAAGGCGCTGCCTTCTACGGTGCTGGCTTGTTACGACTGCAATCAGGAGCGCGGCGGGTACTCAGGGCAGGCGTGCGGGCCTGTGTGTCCAGTGCTGAAGGTGGCGGGATGAACGGAGAGCGGTCAGCGATGGCTGCTCTTTTTCTTTGGTATGAAAGCCTCGGGTTCTCGTTCTTTCTCTTCGCGGATAAGTTGGACGATGTGCTGACGAAGCAGGCTGGACATGTACGCCCCACGAAGCGCGCACACGATAGCAAATTCTTCGTGCATCTGGGGATCAACGGGCACGGTAATCAAGTTTGACTTGATTTTGTCAGCCGGTAGTTTTTTTCTTCCCACAGGTTCAAGCATATATCGCCCTCCTAAAATAAATCAATCAAAAGCTAAAGTTTCTAGTTTGTATCTAGAAACTTATGATATAGTACACGGAATCATTCAGGAGGTAAAGAGTAAACGTCATGTCTGACAGAAAGCGAGCGCGAAGAGTGATGCAGATACACGAACTGGCAAACATCCTTCCAAGAATGTCGGATGATGAGTTTAAGGCGTTGGTGGATGACATCGAGCAGAACGGCCAGCTTGAAGCTATCTGGACATATCAAGGCAAGATCGTTGACGGGCGCAACCGCTACAACGCAATCCTTCGCTTGCAAGAACAGAAGCACCCGATTGAACCCAAGTTCAGAGAGTGGAGCGGGAAAGGAAGTCTAGCCGCCTTCATCTATTCGCAGAATTATCACCGTCGGCATTTGGATAGTAGTCAGAAGGCCGCCGTGTCGCTCGGATTTGAGGAGGCGTTTGCGGAAGAAGCGCAAGCGCGAATGAGGGCAGGCGCTAATCAGCACACAAGCCCTAGTCAAACATTTGAGCAGGGCTCAAAAGGTAGGGCCGCTGAACACGCCGCAAAAGCGACCGGAACAAATCGCCAGTATGTTTACGACGCGAAAAAGATTAAGAACTCTGCCCCAGAATTGCTCTCAGAAGTGAGAGACGGAAACCTGACCATACCGGAAGCTAAGAAGGTCGCGGAACTGCCCCTCAAGGAACGAACACAAGCCGTAGAAGCGATCAGGACGGCCCCTGTTCGAGAAGTAAAGAAACAGTTTGCTCGCGAACTCACAAAGCCTGCCAAGCGGGGCGACTCCTTACCTATTTATTCCAAGTGGTACGACTGCATCATTAGGATTCAGGCATTAATCGGAGATATGGGAGACCACAACCCAAAAGATGTTGCCCTTGAAATCGAGCGTTGGGAAGACGACGACAAGCGCGTCTATGCTGACCGCCTCATAAAAGCCGCGAAGTCCCTTGCTCAGATGTACACCGCATTGACCGAAGAGGAGGTATTCTTTGATGACCAGACGCCCGCTGAACCCTTTCATTATTCCAACTGAGCAGTTGGACAAAATCTTGCTGTCTGACACCTTTGAGTTGCTAGACAACGGCGTGCGCATTGAGCGACTTGACCAAGTTAAAGCTTGGAACCCGGCTTGGCTGGCAGAAGCCGAGTTCAAGTTAAAGTGGGCGGCGATTCAGGGATACTTTCGCCCAAAGGATGGCGAGGAATTGCCGGACTTCATCAGCACCGAGCGCGAACTGCCGAATGGTAAGAAAGTCCGGGGCTACATCAAGACGACCAATGCGACGCTCAAAGACCTCATGTTTTCGGAGTCAGATTTCTTCAAGCGGGGTAACGCTTGCCTTAAGAGGTCTATGCAGCTCCGCGAGCAGGCTTATGAGGTGTATGGCGTCCAGATCGGTCTGCCTTACGAACTAGAAGCCCGAACGACCGAGTTCCGGCGATCAAAGAAGGCGCAGAGGCACGAACAGTCGCAGCCCGCTACGCCTTCAAAACAACGGCACCTTCGTGAAACGAAAGGGGATAAATGATGAAGAGAAAAGTCAGTGGCGTCACAATCGCCTGCGCAGACCACCCCGAAGAAACAGTTGAACTCTCGCCTGAAAAGGTTCTTGAGTTCCGTCAAACCATAATGGACGAACTCACGGAGAAGAGCGTTGACGTGTCCCAACTCTCGCGCCGGAACATCATGTTCATCAAGGCGCACAACGTTGTGGAAATACTCGACCGGCGCGGCTTTGCTTGGCCCGAAGTCGAAGGGCTAGACGCAGAGTGGAAATACGGGATCGTCGTCTGGCTGTCTCGCGCATGGATGGGGTTGCGGAAGTCTTACCAAAACACGCGACCTATGTTCGTCGAAGTCTACTAGCGGGCTTCTACATTCCAGAGAAGAGAGGGGCGGGGCTGTGGGCCTTGCCCTTTTCTTTTGGTGGGTGATAAATTCCCGCGACATGAAATACTCTTCACCGCTCGCGCTGACTCTCGTACTATTTGGCTCACTTATTTTTACGGTCATGGCAAGAGTAACGCTTGCTCAATCCAAGCCAGAAGCAAGAACGGCGATTCACTCCTTAAAGCCTTTTGATGCAAGTCTTCATCGCCTCCCACCCAACTTTGCAGGCCACGACATCAAGCTGATTTATGCTGGATTGGCGCGAAGAAAAGAGCGAGCAGAGAAAGGAGAATTTGAGACGACGCAAGAATTTGAAGCGAGAAAATTGCGTGAGACATCTGCTCCGATTTCCCCGGGTCTGTCATTGGACAGCCTCCTTGCCTTCGATATAAAGAATTCCAGCGGTGAGACGATTTACGACGCAGACGCGAAGGCGATGACTGTTGCCATTGCCCTTGGCAAGCCTATGAGTGGAACTACTTTCTTAGGTTCAATGCGAGATTTTACCGTAGAATCTGCCTATGAGAAAGATAGCTATGAGGGGTCAAATGCTTATGGCGCTAAAGTACAAGTGACACGCCATCGAGGGACATCTTTTGGTTTAGCTATAGACAATTTTAAAGATTTTGGCATGAAACGTTATCTTACTTCCCTTACCCGTAAACTAGGTTACTCAGCCGACCTTCATAAAACTGATGCATTTGTAATTGAAATCAGTATGGACGTAGAAACTGCTAAACGGGTTAAGAGTGGGTTGACTGCCCTTGCAGTAGTCAAACTCTCGCATCCTCCTACCTTCACTGGAACTTTTTATAGCAAGCCCACTTACAACAAGCCAGACGAATATTTCGTTATCCACAATTACTTGAGCGCACATCTCTTAGAACTGTGGATTTATGACAAGAATACGGGGGAGGTGTTTGCTAAGTTGAAGACCGTATAGGATAAGGGGCCACTGACACTAACCATCCTCCTGATACTAAGGACATTCCGCCAATGAAAAACCGAAAACTGTTCACCGCACTTTGCGCCTTTGCGTTACTCCTGTTCGTTGGCTTCCGCCAAAACTCTCGCCAAACATGGGAGTACAAGTCTCTAACCTATGGCACTATTAGTGAGGGTAAATTAAACGAACTCGGCAGGGATGGTTGGGAATTGGTAGCTACGGCGAACGAGGGCGGGGTGAATCAATTTATATTTAAGCGCGCAAAGTAACCTTACCCTTTAACTTCACTTCAGGGCATCAGCACCGTCAAGAGTCTCTAACTTTCGGCTGAGGATTTGAATAAACGCTACTTTACCGGGGAAACTTCCCGGCTTGTCAGGAATACCCATTGACTTCCCCAACGCACCACCAAAACTCGGCACGTTGCCAATCATTGCAGTAACGAAAGACTTTTCCGATACCGCGCTGAGGTGGTAAACGGTCGGGTAACTCTTCGGGTATATCTTCCCTTGATTCCGCTCGAAGTCTCGCGGGAATAACCCTAAATCCGCTTGACTGATGATAGGCTGAAATTCTATGCCGTAAATGTTTGAGAGGGCGTTCGGCGCGACCGTGCCCTCCTTCATGTCCATTAAAATTGAGACTAGCTTACCATCTAAGAACGCAAGCCACAACTTCTCAACTCCCGGCTTCGGATTCTTATACTCAAGAGTTGTGAAGACCTTCTCTTTTCTCTTTTTGCTTATCCATGATTCAAGGGGATTGACCTGAAGTTGTGCTACCTTCTCTTTTATCGGCTTACCTAGAATCTTCTCAGTATCTTCTGAGGTGCTTTGGTCGATGATTAGACCATTCCATCGGTCTGGTTTCGGGCCGTCGGCTTCCTGCGCAGAGGTGGGGATGAATAGGACAAACGCGGCAAGGATGAGTGCAGCGATACATTTCATGCGCGCAAACTATCATAAGGGGCCGTGCCCCGACAAGCCTTGTGGCCTTCAGCCTGCTCTATCTCATCTGCCAACCGGCGCAGCACTTCTGGCGTCAATTTTAGCTTGTGTGCGGGCCTCGCGTGCGGCGATTGCATTTCGAGCGCGTCGCCCTTCACGACGCCGTGCGGCGAGGGGCAACACCCCGTCACCAAGACGAGTCTGCCGTGTCCGTCACGTTTTAATCGCGGCTTACTCATGCGAGTTTAAAGTCTCTCCTGACGGTTTCCCTTAAGTCACCACCTCCGCTCCAGATGCGTGCGATTGCCTTTCCGAGTTGCGACCCGTCTAGCTCAAGGACGATAGGCACATCCGTATAGCTTCCGCGCCGCTCTTCGCTTCGCGTGTATTTGTTTTTCTCGGCTTGCTCACGTTCGTATTCGAGGCGCTTTGATTCGCGCACGTCGGGTTGGCTCGCGCCGCCCCCGCTGGACGAGCCGCCGCCACCTTCGGAGAAAGAGTTGCCAGCGACCGCGCGACCGAGGAGGGCTGAAGTCGCCGCCGCTGCACCTAGAAGGGCCGCCGCTTTGAAGTGAAATGGCGCGGGGCCATAGATTGCAGCACCCCACGGCGTCAACGCGGCGAAGCCGTAGGCTAACTCCATTAGAGCCTGCGTCGCGGCCATCATTGCAAAGCTCCCCAAAACGGACGCGACCAACTTTCTAACGCCACCCTCACCTAGCTTCCCGGTCATCACCCACGTATTGACCATCGCGCCGAAACCCTGCGCCATCGCCTTAAAGCTATCAAGGGCCATGCCTTTGATTTGTTTTATCGCTGCTTCCCATCCTGAGAAGTCAGGCACGGGGATTTTTCCTAATTCTGCCTCCATCGCCTCTGTCACTATCGGCCCGACCGCAGTAGATGGACTCCCCCCACCTCCAATCAACCCACCCGGCGCATCGAACATTCCGCCGCTCGATGCTTTAATCCTTTCATTCGACGCCGCGAGTTCCGCTTCATACTTTTTGAGGTCTGCTATTTTTGCATCCGTCGCCATCGCGGAATATTCACGCTCAAGTGTAAGGCTCTCCCTTTGCAAAGCAGTGATTTCATTCCTTATCCTTTTCTCTTCCTCTGCATTCCCTTGCGCGGCTTTCAACTCATCCTCAAGATGCTTCATCCGCGCCGTGAACACGTCTAAGGCATTATCCTTAATGAGCGCGGCAGCTTGCTTGTAACTGATAACGCCCGCCTGTGCCGATGCTCGACTACGCGCGTCCAGCTCTCTATTGCGAATCTCTAGCCACTCAATCTCTTTCTTATGCTCTTCTTGTAATGCGGCTAGAGTCTTTCGCTTGCCGAGTTCGGTTAGTTCCGCTTTGCGCTTTTCGTGCTCGGCTTTTTCCTTGAGCACGTCAGCGTTAAGCGCCCGAATCTTCGCCGCTCTCAACTCTTCGCCTTCGACTGTCTTAATTATTTCCGCGTGCTCCGCGTTGTAGTTGTCAATCGCGGCATTCCACCGCACCCGCTCTGCCTCTTGAAGTGCCTTGATGTAAGCAATGTGGTCTGCCGTCGCTTGAAAGTTCCTCTCGGCCAAGTCGAGGGCCGCTTGATAGGCCGTCTCGGCCTCCGTCTGCGCCGCTTGCCTACTCGCCGCTCTCGCCTGCTCCGCAATCCTCTTGACCTCTTCCCTGACCTTAGCCGCCAGCTTCTCGGCGTCTTCGGCCTGCTTCTCAAGACGCTTCATCTCAGCGTCCATAACCGCACTGTTGACGCCCTCGCCCGTACCCTGCCCGGATGTTGTAGTCGGAGACGCACTGCCCCCGCTTGGAAGCGTCACGCCTCCGGCCACGGTCAAAGCATTACCAACGGGCATCCCCGCCCACAGGCCCTTAATCAGCGCTAACTCAAATCTCCACTCTTGGAACTTAGAAGTGACCGCGCCGATGGCGATTGAAACTGCCGTACCGAAGCCTTGAATGATGCCCTTGTTTTCAGTGATGAGGGTGCTTACGTCCTTCATCGCTTTCGTGATGTCAGGCGCGAACTCAAGGGCGAACTTGTTGCCTACGGCAGAAGCTTGAGCGCCTAACACTGACAATGAGTCACCGAATTCGTCCGCCGCACGCACATCCTCTTCACTAAGCACGACACCCATCTTGCGGGCTTGTGCTAAGAACTCATCGAAGCTACGCCCCATGGTGTCGAAGGTAGCGACGAGATTCGCGCCGCTTCGACCCATTAGCTCAGCCGCCAGCGTGGTTTTGTTGTACCCGGCAGGCATGGGGCCGTTTAAGACTTCAGTTAGGGCACGTAGGGCGAACTCACTGTCGTTGACGGCCCTCTGCGCGTCGATGCCGAACAGCGTCTCGCCTTTCTGTGCAGCTTTGGTGAGGTTCTTTTCGTAGACGACAAAGGCTTGAGCGGCATCCTGAATAGATGAGCCGGATTGCTCAGCGGCGAACTTGATTGCGGAAAGGGATTCAGCGCCTAGCCCCGTTTTCGATTTGAGGTCGAAGATTTCGGAGCCCGCATCACTGGCGTTCTTTGCGAACGAGAAGAGCGCGGCTCCCGCACCTATCACAGCACCGCCAACGGCTGCGATTCCGGTTGCGACGGCAGGCAAAGACGAGCGGAAAGAGGCAACCTGACCCGTACTCAGACCGATGGACTTGCCGAAGGAGTTGAATGCAGCGGAGCCGATGGACTGAATATCTTTAACGTCGCCGACAACCGACGCGCGCATCTTCCCCACGTCATCAGCGACGCCTTTAGCGCCCTCCTGCTTCATCTTGAAAAGTAGCGCTATGGAGTCGGCTGCCATCTATCGCCTCATAAGAAGGCGGCTCGCCCGTACATCAGGCGAGCCGTTCAAGTAACAACATCTGGAAAAGTTCTAACGGGTCGGGGTCTTCCCGTCTGAGAAGTTCAGAGGCCAGCGTATCTATGTCGTCGGCCAACGCAGGGTCAAGAATCCCCATTCTCTCCGCTGGGCTCTGGTGAAACGTCCTGCACCTCCTCGCTAGCCTCAGAAAGTGCGGACTCGCCAGAAAAGGTCTCGACCGCCTCGACGGTCGTCACCCCCTCTTTGGTTTCAACCGGAGTGTTGGGCGTGGCATACATCGCCCACGCGAAGGTTTGCCAGTAGGCTTCCTCCGATAGTTCATCGATGTCAGGCTTCGGGGAGAGGGAGTGTTTCACGATGTCATCCGTGAACGCTTGATACTTCCTGCCCTCTTCGTCCGAAAGCGACTCAAGAAACAAAAGCCCCTGCTCTTCGCTCGGCGCTTCACTGTTCCCTTCGGCTATCTCGTTGACGCGAGACTGGAAGGTCTGCATCACGCGCTGGTGTCGCCACAAGACGAAGCGGGGAGGTCTGACGTACTTGTGCTCTTTCTCGGAGCCGTCGCGGTATTTAATTAGCATTTATGTCTGCTTCCAGAACTGACCGATTTGCTGGCCTGCCGTCCGCGTTGAGATGGCGAGGCCGCGAAGTGAGAAGGGAGAGCCCGCATCCGCGCCGCGCTTGATGCCGAGTTCGAGGCCCGCTTCGTTGAAGGCTTTGAAGAGGTGGAAGACCACGGCCTTCGTCGGGTCTTCAGCCATCTTCCAGATGACAGCGACGGAGTAGGTAGAGAAGGTGGTCAAGCCGCCGAAGTCGATAACGGATTTACCCGTCGGCGTCCGCTGCGCGGCTCCAGCGGTCATCTTCAGAAGGATGGCCGAGTCTAAGACCTGAAGCCATCGACCTGAGATGACTGCTTCTTCGCCCGCAAGCGTGTACCTGTAAGGCGCACTGGTTTCATCAGACATCTGGCCTTCAAACGTAGGCTTCCATGTGATGGTCAGACCGTCGGGGCTAATCTTCCCGAGGTGAACGCATGTCGCGCTGGCTGTCGAGTCGGGCGTCCAAGTTGTAGGGTCAAGGGTCAACTCATTCAGGACGGTGGGAAGCTCGACGTTAATCCATACATCCCCCGGGCCGGTCGGAATGTTCGGGGTAGCGTAATTCTTTGGAGTGCCTGCCATTATTTAATCTCCTTCCCCGCGAGCGCTTTCTGGACGTTATCCCTAGCATCACCTTTGAGTTTGGCGACGTTCAGGGGAGGGCGAAAACTGGATGCTTCCGTGACCGGGTTGAAGTATTCACCTAGCCGGGCCACTTTGCAGTACAGTTCCTCATCGGCAATGACCACGCCTTCAGGGATGAGGTCTTTAGCCTCTAAGATTTCCCTGTCCTGCTCGTGTACGACTGTCTTTACTTCCGCCGCCGCCGCTTTGGTAACGGGCGCTTCGGGAACTTTCTCGTCTTTGCCTGCCATCTTTGTGAGCCTTTCGTTAGTTGTACGGACTCTCCGTGAATTCAAGGACTAGAGTCATCTGCGTATTGAAAAGTGCCTGCGTGTCGCTTATTGCCGATTCGAGCGGGTCGTGTCCGGTAATCGTCTTGCGTCCATGCCCCGTCCCCGCGACTCCGGCGAAGAGCGTCGCCTGCGGTATGTTCAAGAGCATGGATTCGTTTGCGTAGCCGTAACAGTCCGAATCTTTCTGTAACTGAAGGAGCGCCGCCGTCCGCATCTGCTTTGTGTGCGTGGCCGCAATTTCGGTCTCAAAGGTCAGCTCATAGCGAATGTGCAACCCGTCGTCCGCTTCCTCTGTCGTGACCCTTCGTCTCACTATTCCCATGTGCGGGAAGTCGGTTAGCATTCTGACTTCCGCCGTTGGATAAAGAGCCAAAGGCGGCAAGGTGCGGCTCGGACTCGCCCAATGGAGCGCATCTACTTGATTCGTTTCAATGAACGCGAGTATGTTGCCCACTATTCGGCGGATGTCCGTCGCTTCATGCTCTGGCGTCCACGGCATTAGTCCTCAAGCTCCACCTGCGCCCGCACTCGCTCAGTGCAGATGTTCCACTCGTTATACTTCCGCCCGTTGAAAATGTAGGCGCACACGCGCATGTAAGGGGCTGCGCCGTTTACAGACTCACCCACCACCTGCATCAAGTCGCCTATGCGTTGACAGCGGACGCCGATGGCTTGCCCGAAGGTTTCGGACTCTTCACTGGTCAACTGACGCTCATTAATGCGCCAGAACGGATGTCCCTCGCCTTCAGGCAGTGACAGTTCAAAGACCTTGCCGCGCCAATCACCGGAGAGGCTAAGGAGTAGAGGCGATTGCGTCCGGTCACGCACGCCTGCCCACATCTCACCCGACTGTTTAATCAACTTGTCCAGCGTTTCATTCATCAGAAAGGAATCTCCGCGCTGTCAACGAAATCAAACCCTCTGTCTTCTATCTTCTTCATAAGCCCACGCTTCAAAATGCTCATCAACCGTGCGGCGTCACGTTCGGTCAGGTCGTAAATCTTCCTCTGTGGAATCTTCGGCCCGCCCTTCTGGTGAATCGCGGCATAAGGTAAGTCAGTCCCGACCGTCAATGAGTCCGCTTGCTCGTCGTAGATGCCGTGCGGCGCTCTTCGCAGTGTCACGGCCTTAAACATCGCATCCGTCCTGCGCAACGTTTCGTTCAAGACGGTGAAGCCGCGCCGATTGATTGATGAATACCTGTCAACCGTACTGTCCGCCCGCTTCTCCCATTTACCTGCTGGCCCTCTTGCGCCCTGCGTCGCGAACTGCGCGCGCGTGATGCTAAAGAGTTCATCCGAGACGGGACGCCACGCAGGCCGAAGGTCGGAGAGGTCAGCGACAGCACCTTTGAGTGCGCGCTCTAACTTCTCTTCACCTTCAACGCCTATCTCGATTTTCATGCGACTCCCACCGGCTTGTACTTATCCCGCTCTCTCACGAGATTCAAATAGAGGTAAGAACTCGCTTGCGCGCGCCCGTCGTTGATGTACTGGTTCTGGTTGACAGACCTTTGAACCTTTAAATCAAGCGCCTCGTAGACGGCCCCCCGGATGTCGTAAGGACTCTTGGAATCCGCCCCGTCCTCTTCCCATACCACCTCGCCGTCAGAGACCTGTGCGAAGCTAGAAACTCTCCCCGAAAACGGCGTCGTAGCTCCCGAAGTACCACCTTGAATAGCCCGAAACTTTTGCCCCGTCTGCGTGCTCGGCACTACCACGTCGCCATACTCATATTCCGTGAAGGCCACCCATGTCGCATACCGAAGATGCTTGGCTAAGACGGCCTCCACCTCTTCGGGTTCTAGTGCGGGGTCTGCGCGCGTCTCCGCTTTACGCTCGACCTCCGCTCGGGCTTCATCCAGAGCACTCATGGGTTACTTCTTAGCGCCTCCGGCTTTCTTGCTCGACTTCTTCGCGGGTGATGCGGGCTCCTCATCTGACGGTTTCGTGCTACCCAGAGCGATGCGCTCTTCGTCTTTGAAGGCGTCCAGCGCGGCAGACTTCTCACCCTCGCCGCCGAGTTCGATTTCTTTCGGGCGCGCCTTATCCTCTTCGTCCGCCGTGGCCTCACCGCCAGAGAGGTCGTACTTCTCTGCCTCGGAGTCTTCGAGTGAGCCGCCTTCCGCGACGAGCAACTTCACGCCGCGCGGGTCGCCGTCCTCGACGACTTCATCTTTCTCGGTGAGCAGGAGTCGCCTGTCCGATTTGTAAGCCATCCCTCTATCCTCCTTAGTCCCTGATGAAATCAATACTCACTTCCGTCCCATCAAGTGCCGAATTAAGCGTGGCCGTATTGCTCTCAAGAGCCGACGCCGAGACTGCGACCGTGGGGGCCGTGCCTTCCTTGACTTTGTTCAGGTAGGCGGCGATGACACTGTTGCGCGAAATCTTTTTCCCCAGCCCGAGCTTCGCGCCCGTGCCGATGGCTGTCGTCGCGCCCGTCCCATCGTGTGCCGGGATAACGAAGGACGTAACGGTGGCGAACGCCTTGTTGCCGACTACCGTCCCGGCGGTGTTCTCGGTGAAGGCCGGAAGCGTCTCAGAGATAACCTCTCCCGCTTCGTTCGTGCCGTGGACAACCACTTGAATAGCCTTGATGTCGCCCGCCGTACCGCCTGCGGTCGCCGTAACGTTGCGCGGGAAGTCCGGGCTGGTGATGCCGGTGGTGACGGTCTGAGGAGCCCCGTTGTCGGTAACGGCAGCGTGGACTGCCGTCGTAGTGCCCAAGGCCGGGGTGGCGCGGGTCGTTCGCTGTACCTGCGGGCTCCCTGCTAACGTTTGATTTCCGCCGTTCGTAACTGCCATCTCTCTTGCTCCTTGGCGGTCGGGAGGGGAAACCCATGCCTCCCCTCCGTCCCGGTTAGTTCAGGCTAGTGACTTCGCAGAAGGCCGCAGCGCGGTAGATTTCCAAGCTCAACCGCTCCTCGATCCTCAGCCGGAGGATGTCGTTCTTGAAATCCTCGTTGATGAAGCCCACGTCAATGCGGATGCCGAGTCGCCGCGAGATATGGCTGTACATGCGGAAATCACCGATGAGGCCCGTACCTTGCGTCTCTGCCGGGGTCTCGACCACCGGAAGCCCCCAGAGTGTGCGCGGCCCCTTCTCCGAAGGATGACCCCAGATGTACTCGCCCGTGGTAGTGCGGAGCAGGAGGATGGCCTGCATGTTCAGCGGGTGAAGGACAATGCCGGTGGCATTGGCGAATCCTGTAGTGGAGTTGACATTTGTGATGGCACGAAGCACTACGTCCGTGTTGTCTTCAGAACCACCCCTTGCCAGAGAGCCGATGCCACCTTTGGTGTGAAAGCCCTGCAACTGCGGAGGCGTGCCCGTGCCCGTCAGGAGATAGGACTCCTCTTTGAGTTGAATTTGCAGCGTCAGGCGGTTGTCGATGTAGGCGCGAATCTGCGGCACATCGGCAAGCTGCTCGTCCGTCACCGGGAGAGTGGTGGCGATCTTCTCGACGGCCTGCGTGCGGCGGGTCAGTGCGAGTGCCGATTCGGGCTTACTACCCCCCTCGGCGACGGCGGCGACGTTGTTCGTAAACGTCGTCTCTTCGTAGTAAATAATCGCGGGCTGCGTGGTATCGTCCTGTGGGATGAGGTCTGCCACGACCGGGCGGCGTTGTGCGGAGAGGACGGGGCCGCGCGGGGCAAGGCTAGGATAGGGAGTCCAGCCCGCGCTCGTCGTCATGGTGGTTTTCATCGCCCCCTCTTCGAGCGACTTGATGGTCACGCCGGGTACTTCTGACACTGCCGGGCGCATTGTCAGATTGAACTTGCCATCGCGGATGGACTTGTAGTCCTCAGACTCGGTGAAAAGCATGCCGAGCGACTTATACGGCTGCTCATGCCCGCCGGGATCTCCATTGCCGTTCGGGTGAGGGATGTTGTACACAGGCTGGCTCATGGCCTTGACGTATTCCAGATTCTTCTGGAACGTCTCGCTCGTCTCGCGCAAAACGCCGAACCTCTCGCGCGCAACAGAGAGTTCGGCGTTGCGCGCCTGAAACTCTTCGGTCTTCTCTTTGTCGAACTTCGTACCCCCGTCGTGCTCTTCGTAGAGGGACTTCATCTCGGTGAACTTGGTGTCTATGAAGCCCCCCAAATCTTTTAGGGGCATCTGCTCAATCTGTGCGTTCGCTTCGTAGGGCATCTTTACTCCTTAGCGGCTCATGGCCTGCCAATTCAGGTGTTCCTCCAACGCAAGCAGGAAGGGGAGAGGTACGGATTTCTCAGCCTTCGGCTCGGCCAGTGCCATCAACTCTTTAAGCGTGACACTGATGGCCTGCAACGACTCGACGACTGAAGGGATGAGGCTTTCAACTTCAGCCATCCGGTCACGGTTGGCCTTTGAAATCGGTCGCCCGTCCTTCGCGGCGCGGAACTCCTGCTTGTCGCTTGTCCTCGTAACCCACGTCTTTAAAGCGCTGGTTATTTCGGACGCATCTTTTGCGAACCCTTCGACAGCGGACACCACTGCTTCAGAGTGCTCCCCTAGCTTTAGGCCGGACACCAGCCCCTCGCTTGAGGCGATAAACTCATCTAATCGTGTAGATTTAAGATAGAAGTGCTCGTTACGATTCTCTGCCTTTAGCCAGTCCTCTATCTGCGGGACGATGGCATCAACAAGGCGAGGGTCAAGAGCATTAACTAATGCGGTAACAGCATCCCTGACATTTACTTCAACGCCCGTCACATCAGAGGACGCGGCGGCTTCCGCAATCTTTCGGCTGCCCGTTTGGAGGGCGTCCCATAGTTCCCACACCCGCCGCTCAGTCTGTCTGAGGGATTCGATTAATAGCGCCGTGCCGTCCACGGCCTTTACTTCCGGCCTGTTCGACTCTTCAAAGAATGACTTGAGCGGAACAGCGCGGCTTACCGGGTTGCAGGGCGTGTGCGTCAACGAAGCTTCGACAATCGGCCAAGCGATGATTTCAAAGAACCCATTCTTGACGGCCTTCTTCTCTACGAGGTGCGGCGTGCTGCCCGAACTCCAACCAAGCTTGCCCGCCTCTGCCATCTCGTAAATCTTCGCGAGGTATTTGTCCCGAGTATCAAGAATCGTTTCCGCCCACACGCCAACTTCGTCAACCTTCAACTCTGCTTTACTGAGCTTCCGGCGCTTGAGCACCGAATCCTGCCCGTGGTTGAAGTAGACCGTTCGCTTATCTTCCGGCTCGATGTCGTAGTCTGTGGACTTGGTGAAGAACTCTTTCGTGAGGTCAGGCGGTGCGCCCTTCTGTGATTCGAGGTCGGTGAACTCGACAAGATAGCCCCCGACTTTGCCATTGCCGAGTGCCTTGATTGCGCCGCCGTAGTAAATGAGTTCGTCCACGTATTGAACCCTCGCGGGAAAAAGAAAAAGCCCCGCCGACTCCGGTTAAGGAATCAACGGGGCTAGTGCTCGTTAAGAGTTACTTCCCTAGACTAAGATTTCAACGTGTGGGCGGCCTCGTCAAGCAATCGCTTGGTCGCCGGGCCGACTAACCGCCCACATCTCCGGTAAGGGGCATCCGCCCCGCGAATATCGTTAAAGAACTCTGCCGCAAGTCTCACAACTACCCTTCACGCCAACGTATTTCCGTATTGCGGAAGTGACCATCGCAAGGGCTTGCAGGATGATTAACCAGAGGGCGCGCGATTCATCTTGGACACCGCGCTTGCCGTCCTGTTCCGCGAGTGTAGCACATCCCGCAAGCGCTCGCCCTTCTTTTTTCACTATTTTTATTTCCGTGCTCATAACTCTTCCGCCCGCTCCCGCAACTCATTCAACGCCTTCCTCGCTTTACACGACGCACAAAGCAACACTTCCGTCTCACCCTTCATCAACTTAGCTTCCGGTTTACACTCGCACTCACCTTCCGCTCTATCCTTGACGGCGTAGAAGTCGGCGCGCGTAGGCATCCTTTGAAGTTCGACCGTTGGCTTCACCGTTCGCCCCTCGCCAGATTCACCAAAGCGCAGGCAATCAACTCTATCGCCTGTTCCTGCGCCACCAATTCAGCCGTTCCTTCCTCCGCCTCAAAAGGCGCGAAATGAAGGTGGAGTAATTCATGTACAAGGCTCTGCTCCATATCGTTTACCCATATCTTCGGCGTATAGTCGATAGGGTCTTGAATTTCAATCAGCGCCTCTTTAAGCCTCAAGTCGGCATCAACGCAGGCTCTACATTTCTCGGCACTCATCTGCGCTTTACGTCTAACCCTGACCCGCACATCCCAATCCTGAAGCCGGAGGCGCTTCTGCCAGAGGGCGCAAGCCTTCTGTAGTGCGGATTCGGTAAGAATGATTGCCTCTTCGCTCAAGCCGCCACTCCTTCAACCTCAACGCTCACGATGAAGCAATTACACATAGGGCCGCACTCGCTATCACCTATTCCCGGCACTTCGTCTATACCGTACTCACCCGCTAGGGTAGGGCAATCGTTACAGTGTCCGGTCAAAGGTTCACCTAAGACCCGCAAGACTCTCTTAACCCCAGCGTCCTTCTCCCTCGCCAGCACAGCCGCTTCGTATGATGAGTGCAGGGCGTTGGCGTATAGCTGCGCCCTAGCTACCACCTGCGCGTCTGTACCGGCCTTACCGTTGGCGATGTCGCGCTCGAATGACCTTAAGAATGCTGCCTCTGTCTTTATCTTCTGTCCTGCTCTACCCCATGCACTTTCGTCCATCGCGTTCTTACCACCTTGAGCAAGCATGGCGAGTGAGCCGTGAGAGCGTGCGACGAGAGAGCGCATTTCAAGGAACCACGCGGGTCGATTTATGCTGCCTTCAACGAATGACTGAGTGACGGCCTTCATCTCTCCCCTTGTTCTCTCTAATACTTCCGCTACCCACGCGCGCAAGGTTTCAGGCTTGACGGGGCGGGAGTCACGGAAGTAGGTGCGGGTCTTTTTGTCGAAAACGAAGTCAGCCATTAGTGATATAATCGGCGCATGACGAACGAAGAAATTAAGCAAAAATTGGTTGACATATGGGATGCAGAACGAGCGCGCGACGAGCGTTTACATGGCGAGGGGTTTGCCCACGACTTAGCCGTGCCACGCTTCGACGAGCGTATCCGCCGCGCCTCCGCAAAGCTGTGCATCTCCCTAGTCTCTCAAGCGTATCAAGAGGCGGCGCGGATGGCGTGCGGCCATTGTCTGAACGGGAGGCAGGTCGAGCGGCGCGGAGAAGACTGGCATCACCCCGCGCACAGTTATTGGCCTGATGGCCGCTGTGCCGCTGGAAGCATCCACGCGCTGAACGCTCGACTTGTGCAAGAGCCTGTTTCATCCTCTTAGTCATGCCTGCTTACCATTGCTCGACACCTCAACCTTCGCGTTCAATATTCCCTCCGCACCTTCCGGCGCACCCCTCTCAAACCAATCAACTATCTCTCCGACTTCACTGTCCGAAGGTAGGCGTACGCTCTTGACGGGAGGGGCGGTGTCGTCTTTCGGCTCTGGCGTTAATCCAACCTCATCTTTCTGCACGGCTGACACTCCTGTCCTGACCATGAACACGTCACCGTTTGGAACCAACTCTAAATTGCTCTTCGACCTCGCCTCATTCAGCGTCATCACCCCGCCGCTCAACTGCATAATGATGCGCTTCGCCTTTGCGTCCTCATCTTCCTGCAATGCTCGGACGGTGGATAGATCGTGCGTGGCGTAGCGCTTCGAGCCCTCTTTCTCGAAGTCGGGTAGAAGCTGCACATTCAACTGTCCCGCGATTCGACGGAACAGCGGAATCAAATAGGCTTCATAGGCTCTCTCGTCGGCCTGCTTGACGTTGTTGTAGATAGAATGGTCTAAGCCGGCCCCAAGCCCTAAAACGACAGCAGGGATGCCGGTGACGGCGCAGAACCGCTCTTCAGAGAAGCGGTGAAGCATCTTTAGGTCCAACTCGTCTGGCGAGAAGGCGAGCTTTTCTGGCTTGCCGCCATAGACCACAATCGGCTTGCCCTTCTGGTCACCCGTGGTCTTTCGTTCGAGGCTCGCCGCAAGCCCTTGCGCCGCTTCGTCGGTAAAACTTACTAGCGGGTCAATCGTGACGAAGAACGGGGGGACGGCAGAGCCTCCCATGAGCCGCGCCGCATAGTTTGAGATTTCATTGTCGCCGTAGATTTCGCGAAGGATTGAGCCGACGTAAGACCAACCGACTCTTGGATTATACGGGTCGTTCCCATCCCTGAAATGGAGTATGTCTTCTACTTCGACGCGGTACTTCCCGCCTTCACGGTCTACCTCGTAATAATTGATAAAGGCGTTCGGGTCATCATTCTCGCCCGAGATGTACGAGCCTTTGCGGTCATTCATCCAACGGGGTCGGATAGACCAATGAGGCTCATACCAGAGTTCAACCACTTGGCCGAACCCGTCGCGGATTTTGCGGTAGTAGACGTTTCCGTCCACAATCCAACTAAACGCAAAGGCTGTCCAAAGATTATCTCCCGCATAGTAGTCATTCGGCTTTCTGAGAAGATTAACAAGGGCATGGTCAGGTACGGCCTCCGACGCCCCTTCAGCCTCGCCGGGCTCTTTGACCATCACGGCGGCTTCGGGGAGAGTGTTGCCGAGCCACCGGACTGCCGACATCACCAGAGAGGACTTAGACAAATCGCCGACTGCGGTCTGGTAGTTGATGGCTGAGTTCTGGTAGCTACCCCAGCGATAGTAATCATGGTAGGGCGTGGTGTGCGGAATCTGAGTAGCTTTAATCTCGGGCGTGCCGGGGCTGTATAGCTGAAGCGGATTGACGGCCTTCCGCTCGTCGCGCGCGCGCATGTCGCGGTATGCGGCAGAGAGGCGCGAGATTACCCCACGACCTACGTCTTCCAGCGGCATCAACTTGTCATCGGCTTGGCTCATTATGCGTACACCAGTTCTCCACGGGTAAACAATCGGTCGGGCGCGACGGCCAGCACGAACCCGTCGCCGTCGTCGGGTGAGCGGTTAAAGTCTTCGCGGAACCTCTCTTTCGAGTACAACTGCTTCAAATCCAGCTTGGTCTTGATTCCGAACGTCTTGATGACGTACCGGAACCTGCGCTCGCACATATCGGTTTCGAGATTCGGTGAAGGGGAATCCAAGCGAAGCGCTTTAAGTGCTTGCCCTCCGTGGTAGTACATCTCCGTTACGAGGTCGGCGAACTTATTCTCGTCGAAAGGCTTGCCGTTGTTGTGGACTTCGAGAACCTTAAACGACTCGAACCACTCTTGAATATCCGAATCTCTTCGCAGGTTGTCACACGCTGTAGAGTGATAGCCTCCACCCGCGTCCATGCGGACTTTGACTCTCTTGACGCCCTTCGCTTTTAGTTTTCGGCACGTCTCCTTAATGCTGATGTAATAGACATATCCGTCCTGCTTAACTATCTCCGCATCCTTCCAGACCCTTCCTGCATGTCTCACGTAAGTCGTGCCGTGGTCATTACCATATCGAGCCGCGTCAACCCCGACCCATGCGTCTTCGGGGTCATCCCCGTCGTAAGGTTCTCGATTACACGCGGCCTCATACCGCGCCGGAGGGCAAAAGGTGTCGTCAGTACCTTTGGCTGAAACGATGCCGAGCACGCGCCACAGGAACTCAATGGAGGGTCTGTATATCTCCCCTTTGCGCCACGGCAACTCAAACGTGTAGTCATCTTCACTGTGCTCTGATACCCGCTCACAGCCCGCCAGCATGTCCTCGACGTATTGCCTGCGAACAGAGCCCGGTATGATTTCCCTGTCGGCTCTGACATTAGGATGGTCGAGGCAGGAGATGCGGAAAGCAGCAACCTCCGGGTTCTTCCGCACCTTATTGGCTTGGCAGGTCGTAGTTCTGGGATTCCGCAGGATGAGGACTATGACTATTCCACCCGAAGCCATCGACCGGACTGCTTCCCATACGAAAGCGGGTATGCCTTCCGCTTCGTCTAAGACGAACATCAAATGCTTGCCGTGCTGTCCCTGCGCCCTCTCCGTGCCGGTTCCTTTTGCGTTGTCCGTTGCTTTCCCTTTGACGAAGTGGTCGGGCTTGTACTTGATTCGAGGCTCGTCCATTACCTCGCCGGGAAGGTCTTTACCTCTGCGGTCTGTTCGGATTTCCTTGAACAGCAAATCATTAATCTGCTCCGCGTTCGGGGCGAAGCAATAGATGATTGAGGGGGCGAATGAATCGAAGAAGTGAGAGACGAGTCCAGCCGCGAGCTTGGTCTTTCCGACGTTATGACCTGCGTCAACTGAAATCCAGTTCTTGATGGTATAGCCCGGTTGCCAGACCTGTGCGTCGTACTCTTCCCCGGACTCATATTTCAGTCGCTCAAACTGCTGGCGTAGCGCGAGGGTGTAGGCTTCCACGACTTCCATCTGCCCGGTGCGTGTCTCACCGCGCCACGGCTCCCAGCCCAGCCGGTCTTTGATATAACGGGCGGGGTCGAAGCGTGTGGCCTCGAACTCAGAAGGCTTGGCCTCTTTAGCTCTCGCCTTCTTCAGTCCGCGCACGGCGGGGCTGTCCGGCATCGAGCCGAACGGAGCCCCAGCGCCGCTCAACGGAGTCGAGAAGTTTGGTACTTGAAGCTGCATCAATTCCTGTTTCCTGCACGGCGGAAACTACCTCCGCCCCTAACTGTTCGACGTAACGATTAAGTGTCGCCAGAGTGATAGACCCTTCGGCCTTGTGTTTCTGGATGCGGTCAACCATTGCTCCTACGCGGTCAACAACTGAAGTTACTGCGCTGAAGTCCGGCAACTGCCTAGGTTTAGACGGTGTCGTACTTTCGGGATTACGGAACGATTCATGCCAAGCAAGCAATGCCCCGTCCGGCCCGTAGATTTCATCCCAGCGCTCTATCAATTCCAGAGTGAAGGCCCGAAGCAGTGCCACTTCCGAAGCCAGATTCAGAGGATCGGGGTCGGACTCAAACTGCTCAATCCGTTCCTTTAACGCTACCCGTTTGACCATCGAGTAACGGCCATGCTTAATCGGTGTAGCCCCGCCGTGAAGCCAGCAACGTCCGGTTCCCACGTGCTCAGTGCGCTTGCCTGCCGTATTTCGACAGGTTTTACCCTTGCCCCTTCTTAATTTCGCTCCGCATACATCCATAGGGTATTCACCGCCCGAAGACATCCATAGGGTTCCGCGCCTTCCGCTTCACATCCCAATCACGAATAGACCTCAATCTTGATAGAGACATTAGTCAGGAGTGAATCAAGCTCTCCGCTCGTACCGTTTGTCCCGTCTTGACGTGAAGTAACGATAGTCAGGCTATCCGCCGAGACGTTCGACATGGCTTCGATGATGTGCGCTGCCGTCGTAGCCCCCGCCCGCGTTGGCGTCACGAAGACGGCAGTCTTCCCGACGGTGAACGCCCCGGCCAGAGTCAGCACGTAGACACCCTGCATGCTCCGTGACCATACGGGCGTACCTCCGAGGGTATTTTCCAAGACCGTAGCCACTGGCGCGTCCGTTCCCGTCTGATTGAGCAGGGCCGTATAAACGAGATAGGACAGGCTGCTTGCCGGGATGGCGGCTATGGCGTCTTGAACAAGCTCAATCGCACTCGTCACCTCCGAATCTCTCGCTATGGAAGCCGGGATGCGGTTATCAGGGATGAGGCCGGAGCCATCGAGGCCCGCGTAGCCATCCGCCTGATTCTTCTCCGCGCGCGTCTGGTAGGGAGAAAGGTCTAAGGTAGCCAACTCCGCGTCCGTGTAACCGTTCGCGCTCGCGAGCGCGGCTGCGTCGCCCGAAGCTCTTGCCGTGGCCTCATTCGTGATATTCGTCTGTAGCGTCGTGTCGGCGCTTGCCCTCGCCGTCGCTTCGTTAGTTATCGAAAGGGTCAAGGTGGCCGCGAGGTTGGCGTCATCATTTAAGGCTGCGGCTAACTCATTGAGAGTGTCGAGCGCTCCCGGTGCTCCCGCGACTAGGGCATCAAAGGCAGTTTGGAGAGTTGCCAGTTGGCCGTACGTCACGCCGGAGACCGTAACGCTGACCGAAGGGGCCAAGTCTTCTAGGTTGGCGGTTGCGGCGTCGGGGATAGCTATGGCGACTCCATCGGCGACGTTGAAGCCTTCTACGGGGCCGGAGAGGTAGGCTACGGAGTCTCGCGGAAGAGTAAATGAGACAAGCCCGTCTTCGTCGGAGAGGACGGATTGATTGCCGGTCGAGATGAGCACGCCGTCTTTTAGGACTCGCTTGACGACGAGGGAGACGCCCGCCGCTGGCGTCGAGCCGTCAACTTGAATCAGCGTTCCGATTATCGTACAGACTGCCATTCTCTTACCTCATCACCCTCTCTCCCACCTAATCCCTCCCGGCCCGGTGTCACCCACCCCTCGTCAATTCAGTCTCCCGTCACTTACTCAGCGCGAAGAAAATAGCGATAACGGTTGCGAGCAATCCGACCGCGCCGACCAAATAGCCCCATCCCGCATTGATGCCTCCACTCCGGCCTTCTGTCCTGTCAATCCGTGCGGCCAAGGCATCTATCTTCTCGGCGTTCGCCGCCATGCCTTTTTCCGCTTCCATGCGGGGCATCAGGGTTCTCTCGCGGTCGTTCATGGCCGCTCTCCACTCGTTTGAGGCGGCCTGCCAGTCTTTGGCGTTGGCCTGCGCCAGTAAGACCGCTTTCTCGGCGGCGGATAGGGCGGCTGCCGTTGCTTCCTTCTGGGCCGTCAGAGCCGCCGCGACGGCCTTCTCCTGAGACTCGAATCGTTGCTCGACCCGGCGACTGTCGGCGGCCAGCAGGGCAAGGAGGTGAGTCCGCAGGGTGTCGGTTGTCCACGCACTCTCATCCTTTTCAGTTTCCCCGCTCATCCCTTACCTTTCTCTGTCCGACTCCGAAGTCTCCTGTTCGCTCCGCACCTTGAGCCCTAATTGCTCTTCTGCCGCTCTCAGGTTCGTCGCCATGTGCTCAAGCTCTTTCCTTAGCTCCTGCCGCTCGATTAACAACTCTCCGACTCTCACATCCGAAGCGTCACGCTCTTTCCTCAGTCGCTCGATGTCGGCCCGGAGTTCCTGCGCCACTGTGCGGAGTTTGTCGAACGCGGACTCCTCATCCGCGCGACGCATCCGCGCCCGTATCTCTTCGGCGGTAGCCTGTTGTGCATCCGTCTGCGCGCGGGCGAGGCCGAGCTGCACCACAGCCGTCTCGCGCCCCATAAAGTGCTTGACGAGCCATGCGACGCCCCCGGCGAAGAGGGGCAGGGCCAGCATGACCAGCCAACGGAGCGAATCGTCGTGAGGGGAAGTTTGCATCTCATAATCGAGGCCGCGTTAGTTGCCGCATGTCCGTGAGGGCGGCTTCCAGTTCCCGCAACTCTTCGACATCGACGAGCGTAAAGCGCGCCCTCGCGGTCGAGAGATTCCCCTTCGCCACCCACCGCGTCGGGTCGGTCAAGCCCTTCATGTGCCGCCGCTCATAGCCCGTGGTGCGGTTGACCAGCACCTTCTCGTAGCCGACTGCGGCCCGGCCCCGAGAGACTGATTTGAGCCAGAAGCATTCAGCCTGCGCCTTCTCTTCCAAGACCCACAATCCCTGACGCTCGACGCCGTTCGGGTTCGTCACCTCAAAGCGCTCTTCTTCGGGGGTAGAGCGCAGCCACCACTCGACGTGCTGAAGCAGGCGAGCGAGCCTACAGGCGTACCGGAGCACCCAGTAGCCCGGCCCCATTTCGCGCTTGTAGACTTGGAAGAGTCCCTGCCCGTCCGTGGCCGGGTAGACTTCCGAGCGGTCAAGCTCTGCCGGGCGGTAGGCGAGCGCGCCTCGCTCAAAGATTGCGGCTCCCATCGGTTAGCCCTCGCCGCCCTCATCCTTTGGATTTCGAGGGTCAGGCGTCTCACCGTCTTCGGTCGGGGGCGGGGGCGGGTTCTGCCCGTTGTCCGCACCTTCAACATCGGAAGCGTCCTGCTCTTCATCGACTCTCTTCTTTTTGTCGCTCATCTTTATTCCTCCGAAGGCGCAGGCCGACAAAAGGGCTGATAGGAATAGCCTTCTGCTTGGCAGGCGCACGGTTGGTTATGTAGTATTCGGTTGCTCATCAGAAGCTAGTTTCTTCTGTTGTGCCGGAGAAGGCTTAGAGCCTTCAACGAGAGGGCGGCGGGATGGTTGGTAGCCGTCTCGCCGCTCAGGTCTTTCAATCGTCCCGCTTCTCAGTTCCGCACAGGTCGCAGAACTCGAAATACTCTTCGGGGCCGTCCGGTGTGCCGGGGTTACGGTGTCCCGTCCAGACGTGCTCGCAAGAGTCGTAGAAGAGTTGGTCTGCGCGGCGGTCTGCCATCTCAGCGCAGCGCATCAACTGACCTTTGGCGCGCTCAGCAACATCGGGCAGACAGCCGTTAAGGAAGCGGAAGTTACGCGCCATCCGTCGCAACTCTTCTGCGGCAAACTCAATCGCTTCATAGGGCAGCGTTTTGAGGTCGGTCGGCTCATTGAACGTCGCGCCGATACTTGAATAGTCGTCGCCTAAATTCTCGCTGGACATTTCCGCCTCTACTCCTCTAGTGACTCCCACCGAAACGAATCAATGAACCCGCTCCCAGACACTTTTGCCTATCATCACGAGCAGCAGGATAATGCCGGCCATGGTCAGCGCGAGCGCGAAACGATTTAGAAATGACTCGCTCATCTCTCCCTCTCAGTCTTCAAGAGGCGCACACCCCGAAACGAATCATTTCAAATCAAATGCCACCGACTTCCCTTCGGGACCGCGCCGCGCGCACCATATATAGTGGTTTTAGGCCATAGCCTGAGTTGCACGAGCAACATCTTGTGGTCGACCACCGAAAACGGGAGACCAGAGCCGCGCGCCTTACTTC
>WUUC01131375.1_pt1 | contig 55946 bp, 44 predicted proteins | sample 6278441 | NCBI WGS metagenome assembly WUUC01 (sample SAMN13675441, study PRJNA597444) | soil metagenome | isolation source: soil | place: USA: Washington | collected 2017-10
GATAATTGTGCTTGGTGCAGGGCCGCGTGATGCCGACCGTGTCGCATTCCTGGAAGGCATCGTTGCCGATGAGATGTGTCGGCACCTGCCCGGTGATGCACACGATCGGAATGGAGTCCATCAGCGCGTCGGTAAGGCCCGTGACCGCGTTCGTCGCGCCGGGGCCGGAAGTGACGAGAACGCAGCCGACCTTGCCTGTCGAGCGGGCATAGCCTTCCGCGGCGTGGACCGCGCCCTGCTCGTGGCGCACGAGGATGTGCTTCAGGCGGTCCTGCTTGAAAAGCTCGTCATAGATCGGAAGGACCGCGCCGCCGGGATAGCCGAAAATATGCTCGACTCCCTGATCGGCCAGAACTTGAAGCACCATTTCGGCGCCGGTCATCGCGCGTGACATACTCAATTCTCAACGTGTGTGGCGAAATGGCCGCGACTAGCCATCGCTCGGGGTCGGAATAGGCCCTGAGAAGCGGCGCACCCTAGGGCTTTGCCGACGCAGGGTCAACGGCTGCTGCAAATGAATGTAAAGTTTTACCCTCCTGTGCTTTCTATAAATTACTGCTTGCATGCGCTAAGAGCAATTTTATTGCCAGCACCATCTGGATGCGTTTGTGCTTTCGGGCAACGGGTTGCTGGACAACCCGGAGCGGCGGGACTATGTGCTTCCGCACTTCAAATCCGCGTCGCCCCTATCCTCCAGCGCTGCGTAGCTCCACGGCCCGAATATCCATGACGCGGTCACTCCCTCGAAGCGCGAGGCAAACACGGTTGCAAACAGGAAAACCCAGGGGCTCTTCGCCTCTTGGAACTGCGTTTCACGGGGTGCGTTTGCGGTCTGGTATCAGTCCTCCCAAACCACCTTCAATCCTCGCCGCGACGCTTTGCGTTATCTTTTGCTCCCCGGCCCTGCGGTCGAGATTGGAACCCCTGTTAGCCGTTTAGCGACGCATGGCCCGAACCAAGGAAGATGCTGAGATAGGGGCGGCTCCTGAGGGCGAGGAGTCGGAAGCGCAGCGCCGAAGATACTGGGCCCTCGCCTTCGGCTCGATCGGCATCGTCTACGGCGATATCGGCACGAGCCCCCTTTACGCACTCCGCGAAGCCCTGCTCGCAGCGGGAGACAATACCGGCGCCGTGACTGAAGCGGCCGTATTCGGCGTGCTGTCGCTGATCTTCTGGGCGCTGATCATCACCGTCACGCTGAAATATGTGCTGGTTCTCCTTCGCGCGGACAACAACGGAGAAGGCGGCACGCTCGCTCTCACGGCGCTTGCCTTTCGCGCGCTCGGCAGCCGCACGCCCTTGGTCCTCGCCCTTGGGGTTGTCGGCGCTTCGATGTTTTACGGCTCGACCCTCATTACTCCCGCGCTCTCGGTTTTGTCCGCGGTCGAGGGATTGAAGATCGCGACCGAGGCGTTTACCCCGTACGTCCTGCCCCTGACGGTGATCGTTTTGATCATCCTGTTTTCCGTGCAGTCGCGCGGCACCGAGCGCGTCTCGGCCTTCTTTGCACCGGTGACCACGGTCTGGTTCATCGCTATCGCCCTGGCCGGCGTCCTCGAGATCGTCGAGAACCCGACGGTTCTTGCCGCCGTCAATCCCTACTACGCCGTCGAATTTCTCCTCACCCACGGAATTGTCGGCCTCCTCACCCTCGGAGCCGTATTCCTCGTGGTGACGGGGTCGGAGGCGCTTTACGCCGATCTTGGTCATTTCGGACGGCGCCCGATCCAGACGGCCTGGCTCTTTTTCGTGCTCCCGTCGCTCCTGCTTAATTATTTCGGGCAAGGCGCTTTGGTGTTGGCGCGGCCGGAGACGATCGCCAACCCCTTCTATCTGCTCTATCCCGAATGGGCGCTCTATCCGATGGTCGGGCTCGCCACTGCGGCGACGGCAATTGCGAGCCAAGCGGTAATCACGGGCGCCTATTCCATTACCCGCCAAGCGATGCAGCTCGGCTTCTTGCCGCGCATGGAGGTTCAGCACACTTCCGCTTCGCTTGCCGGCCAGATTTACATGCCGCGCGCGAATTGGCTGCTCCTCACCGGGGTTCTGCTTCTCGTCTTCATGTTCCGCTCGTCGAGCGAGCTCGCAGCGGCTTATGTGCTTGCGGTGGCAACCACGGTTTGGACAGCCGGCATTCTCGGCTTCATCGTCATTTGGAAGCTGTGGCGTTGGCGGCTATGGACGGCCGCAGCGTTGATGGCGCCCCTGATCCTGGTCGATACAAGCTTCGTCCTGGCGAGCACGCTGAAGCTGCTCGAGGGCGCCTGGATGCCGGTTCTCGTCGGAACCGCCCTCGTCGTCATCATGTATACGTGGCGGCGTGGAACGAGACTCCTCTCGCTGAAGACGCGCCGGGTCGAGGTGCCGTTCGAACCCCTTGCTGACACTCTCGAGGCGAAACCGCCCCACGGCGTTCCCGGCACCGCGGTGTTCCTGACGAGCGATCCGGAATTCGCGCCGACCGCCCTCCTACACAACCTCAAGCACAACAAGGTGCTGCATCAGAACAACGTGATCTTGACGATCGTCAACGAGGACATTCCGCGCGTCCCCCTGAAGGACCGGGTCCGGATCGAGAAGATCAGCGACCGCTTCATGCGGGTCGTACTCTATTTCGGGTTCATGGAACGGCCGAATGTGCCGAAAGCCCTCGCCGTCGCCCGCAAGCAAGGCTGGCAGTTCGATATCATGTCGACGTCGTTTTTCCTGTCGCGGCGCTCGGTCCGGCCGGATCCGCGCTCCGGCATGCCAAAATGGCAGGACAGGCTCTACATCTTCCTTGCGCACAATGCCGACGACGCGTCCAGCTTCTTTCAGCTCCCCACAGACCGAGTGGTCGAGATCGGCACGCAAGTCACTGTGTAAAACGCGGGCAAGCCGTGGCCCTATGAGCCAAGCACCTTCGTTGCGGCATCAACTGCGGCGTCTGCATCCGGCACCCACTCCCAATCGGTCATGAACCGGCGCGCCCAGGTCATCTGCCGCTTCGCATAATGCCGAACGTCGGCCTTGGCTCTTGCCACAGCCTCCTCCAATCCGAGCCTACCGGCGAGATATGCGATGAGATGCGGCACGCCATGAGCCCGCATGGCGGGAAGACCGGGATCGGGCATCTGCTCGGCGAGATGGCGCACCTCTTCGAGAGCGCCTTCCGTGAGCATCCGGTCGAATCGGGCATCGATCGTCGCGTAGAGCGGCTCGCGCTGCGGCGCAATGAAGACCTTCAGCACTTCGGTGGCGGACAGGACCGGCGCCCCAGTCCCCCCATGCCATTCCGCAAGCGAAATGCCGGTCGCGTCGATGACTTCGAGTGCGCGGACGACACGCTGCGGATCGGCCGCTTTGAGCCCCTCCGCCATGGCGGGATCGCGTTCGACAAGCACGCGATAGAGAGCCTCCCGGCCAAGGCGCTTCGCCTCGGACCGCCAATGCTCGCGTGTTTCCGCAGGAATGTCGGGAATCGGCGCGAGCCCTTCAGTTAATGCCTTGAAGTAAAGGCCCGTCCCTCCGACCAAGATGGGGAGACGTCCGGCTTCCCGCTGCTCGCCTATGGCGCTTGCCGCATCTGAGAGCCAACGTCCGACCGAGTAGGCCTCGGCCGCACGAACATGCCCGTAAAGCAGATGCGGGACGCCTCGCTGCTCCTCGACGGTCGGCCTCGCCGTGAGCACGCGAAGCTCACGGTAGACCTGCATAGAGTCGGCATTGATGAGGGCGCCGCCGCCATGCTCGGCAATCCGGAGCGCTGCGCCGGACTTCCCGCTCGCCGTCGGCCCGGCGACGAGAACCGCGCGATAATCTCCTCGCTGAGGAGACGCCGCAGCCAAGCTGTTAGACGACTGGAACGGCAACGAAGCGCAGGCCGCCTTTCGCATCCGAGATCAGCAAGAGGGCTGATTTGCGTCCCGAGCGTTTCACTTCGTCGACCCTCGCAAGGACCTCCTGCGGCTCGGTGACCTTCTCCTGCGTCACCTCGACGATCACGTCGCCGGCCTTCAGGCGCTTCTGTCCGGCGGCGCTGTTCGGATCGACATTGGTGATCACCACCCCGTCGATATTGTTGCCGATGTGATATTTGCTGCGGAGTTCCTCGGTTAGCGGCGCAATCGAGAGGCCGAGCAGTTCCTCTCGCCCCTCATTCGGGGCTTCTGCGCCCTCGGGGCCCGTCTCGGCCGCGGCGACCTCCACTTCTTCGTCGGGGAGTTTCCCGATCTTGGCGGTGAGACGAAGCGGCGCGCCGTCCCGCCAAATTTCGACGTCGGCCGTGTTGCCGATGGGAGTGGCGGCGACAACGCGGGGAAGCGCCCGCATATTTTCGATCAGCTGGCCGTTGAATCTGAGAATCACGTCTCCCGGCTCGACCCCGGCGGCCGCGGCAGGGCTGTCTTTCGATACGCTCGCGACAAGGGCGCCGGACGCATCTTTGAGCCCCAGGTCCTTTGCGGTTTCGCTCGTTACATTCTGCACATGCACGCCGAGCCAGCCGCGGCGCGTTTCGCCGAACTGCTTCAATTGCTCGACAACCTGCACGGCGCTGTTCGAGGGAACGGCGAAGCCGATACCGATCGAACCGCCCGTCGGAGAGATGATGGCCGTGTTCACACCAATCACCTCGCCCTCCATGTTGAACAGCGGGCCGCCGGAATTGCCGCGATTGATGGCGGCATCGGTCTGAAGAAAATCGTCGTAGGGGCCGGAATTGATGTCGCGCTTCGTGGCGGAGATGACACCGACGGTGACGCTACCACCGAGTCCAAACGGGTTTCCGATCGCCATGACCCAATCGCCCACGCGCATCTTCGATGAGTCGCCGAAGCGCGCGGCCTTCAGCGGCTCTTTCGGCTCCACTTTCAACAACGCAAGATCGGTCTTCGAATCGTGGCCGAGAATCTTGATCGCCTTGAGCTTGGTGCCGTTGGTGAAGTTGACGATAATCTCGTCGGCACCTTCGATGACGTGATTGTTGGTGACGATCAGTCCGGTCGGATCGATGACGAAGCCGGAGCCGAGCGAGCTCACTTTGCGGGACGAACCGTCCGGATTCTGCTCACCGAAGAAATCGTCGAAATATTCCTCGAAGGGCGAGCCCTGCGGGCCGGGTCCGAACGGTGTGCTGTCCCCGCTTGCACCCTTCACTGTCTGCGTCGTGGAAATATTGACAACCGTATCCTGAAGGCCCTCTGCGACATCAGCGACGGATTCCGGACCGCGGGCGACGGCACTCTGCAACGCCGCCAGGAGGATCAGGGCGGCGGCAATTGCCGCCGGCCAATAGCCCGCCATTTTCCGCGGTCGAAGCACGCCTGCTTGCATCGTTTCCACCAAATACGCCGGCTCGCGGCGCGGCCTTGGCATTTTATCGCAGTTCAGCCCTTTGCAAGAGCGTGCCTCGACTGCACGGCACGCTAGCCGCGGACCAGCCAGACGAGCATTACGCCAGCGGCGACCGCTGCCGCCCCGGCGATGCGCAAAGATGTTTCGGAGGTCTCCGACACGGCCTCCAACAGCCTCCGCCCGAGCGAAGGCCAAAGCGACCACATCAGTCCCTCGATCACGAGGACAAGGCCAAAGCCGACGGCGAGGTCGCTCATCGTTTGTGGAGGACCCTATTGGGGAGGGGTCGGGCTCGCCGGCGCCAACGTGGCAGGCGGGACCGTTGCAGGCGCGTTAGGCCGATCCTTTCCCGCCTCGGTATGCTTTCCGGCGGCATCATTGAAATATTGGAAGAACTCCGAATTCGGGCTCAGAAGCATGCGGGTGTCGCCGGCCTGGAGCGAGGTTTCATAGGCTTGCATCGAGCGATAGAAGGCGAAGAAGTTCGGATCCTGGTTGAAGGCATCCGCATAGATGCGGTTGCGCTGTGCGTCACCATCGCCGCGGATGCGCTCGGATTCACCGGTGGCATCGGCCTTGATCACCGTCACCTGCCGGTCGGCGGTGCCACGGATACGGCGTGAGGCCCCCTCGCCTTCGGCGCGGAACTCGGCCGCCTCTCGCTGCCGCTCGGTCTGCATGCGACGGTAGATTGCCTGCATGTTCGCCTCCGGCAGATCGACGCGCTTGATCCGCACATCGACGATCTCGACGCCGAAATCGGTGGCCTCCTCGTTCACTTGGCTGAGGATCGTGCGCATCAGGGTGTCGCGCTTGTCGCGAACCACGGCCTGGAAGCTTGAGCTGCCGAGCACCCGGCGGAGGGACGCTTCAAGGATTGCTCCGATCCGGGAATTTGCAATCCGTTCGTCTCGCACGCTCTGGAAGAAGAGCAACGGATTGGTGATTCGGTATCGCGCAAAGGCATCGACGACGAGCCGCTTCTTGTCGGCTGCGATCACCTCTTGCGCGGCCGTATCGATCGCAAGGATGCGATTGTCGAAATATTCGACGTTCTGGATGAACGGAATCTTGAAGTGGAGTCCGGGAGCCTTGATCTCGCGCTTCGGCTTACCGAATTCGAGCACGAGCGCTTGCTGCGTCTGGTAGACCGTGAAGAGCGTCGTGTAGGTGATGAGCGCCGCGAGGCCAATGACGACGAGAGCCGCAGTCATACCGATCCGGTTCATTGCTGCTCTCCCTCGGCCTGCGCCGGCGCAGGCCGTTTCGTGAACTCGGAGAGCGGCAGAAACGGCACGACGCCGGTCGATTTGTCGTCCACGATCACCTTGTCCGTGTTTGCCAAAATGCGTTCCATCGTTTCGAGGAACATGCGCTGGCGCGTCACGTCGGGCGCGAGCTTGTATTCCTGATAAATCTTGATGAACCGGTCCGCCTCGCCGCGTGACTCCGCGACCACCTTGTCGCGATAGCCTTGGGCGGCCTGAAGGATGCGCTCGGCTTCACCTTTTGCCTCGGGGATAATCCGGTTCGAATAGGCCTGAGCCTCGTTCTGAAGGCGTTCCTGATCGGCGCGCGCCGCCTGCACGTCACGGAAGGCGTCGATGACTTGCGCCGGCGGATCGACCTTCTGGAGCTGCACCTGCACGACCTGTACGCCGGCTCCATAATTGTCGAGCACGTTCTGCATGAGTTGCTGCACGGCCGCTTCGGTTTTGGCGCGTGCTTCGGTCAGGATCGGCTCGATGTCGCTCTGGCCGACAATCTCGCGCATCGCACTCTCGGCGACGTCTTTGACCGCGCGCTCCGGGTCCTGAATGTTGAATAGGAATTTCGGGGCATCGTTGATGCGCCAGAACACCACAAAATCGACGTCGACGATGTTCTCGTCGCCAGTGAGCATTAGGCTCTCTTCCTGGACGTCGCGGACGGGGGCGATTGCTTCGCGATTCTCCGCGGAGCCACGCATTCCGATCTCGATGCGGTTCACGCGTGTCACCTTCGGCAGCTCGACCACCTCGACCGGATAGGGCCAGCGGAAGTTGAGGCCGGGCGGGAGCAACCTTATGAACTCGCCGAACCGGAGGACAACGCCGAGCTCCTCGGGATTGACTCGGACGGTGAAGCCGAAGAAACCGATAACGGCGATCAGCGCAATCGCCAGCAACGCACCGAAGGGGCCGCCGAAACGGCCCGGCATCGCCTGACGAATTCGATCCTGTCCGCGGCGAAGAATTTCCTCAAGGTCCGGCTGCTGACCGGGGCCGGGCCGCGGACCCCAAGGCCCGCCGCCGCCGCCTTTCCACCCGCCGCCGCCGCTTTGATTGCTCCAAGGCATGGAAGAACTCACCTATTGTCTGCTGACTGACGACAAGCCGAACCGCCCGCGTCAGGAGCGGAAGACTGGCCAAAAGAAAGTGGCGAGCCTGGGGCTTGGTGCTCGGCCGGGTATATGACTGGCGGGTTTTCCGCGCAAATGCAACGGCGCGCGGCAGTTGTGCGCGGAAGTCAGGCCGTCGGCTGTTCTTGTCCACGGCGCTCCAGCACCACAAAGCTGAACGGATAATCGTCCTTCAGTCCTGCTTGGTGTGCTTCCCGCGAGAGCTCCTGCCAACCGGCAAGATCGAAGCCGGATAGGAACACATCTGCGGGAGGCGAAGCGTGCACTTCGGTGAGGTAGATGCGACGCGCAAGCGGCAACCCCTCGCGAAAGACGCTGTCGCCTCCGATCACCATGATCTCGTCGACGCCATCGTTCTTGGCAATGGCGCTTGCCCGACGAAGGGCCGCCGCAAGGCTGTGCTCAACAATCGTACCTTCGGGCCTGAAGTTCGCATCGCGTGTCAGAACGATGTTGCTTCGCTGATCGAGCGGGCGGCCGAGAGACTCGAAGGTACGGCGCCCCATGATGATCGGCTTGCCGAGCGTGACCCTACGGAAGAATTTGAGATCGGTCGAAAGGTGCCAAGGGAGCACGCCGTCTTTGCCGATGGCACCGTTCTCTCCGCGTGCCACCACGAGCGCTACGACCGGCTCCCTCTCCGTCACACTGCCACCTTCGCGGGCAAGGCGGGATGCGGGTCGTAACCGAGCAGCTTGAAATCCTCATAGACGAAGTCGAACAGCGACGTGACTTCTGGATTGAGCTCCATGCGGGGAAGCGGTCGCGGGGTCCGCTTCAATTGCTCACCGGCCTGCTCCAGATGATTCTCATAAAGATGCACGTCGCCGAAGGTGTGAATGAACTCGCCCGGCATCAGCCCGGTGACCTGGGCCACCATCAGGGTGAGGAGCGCGTAAGAGGCGATGTTGAAGGGAACGCCGAGGAACAGATCCGCGGAGCGCTGATAAAGCTGGCAGGAGAGCCGCCCCTCCCCGACATAGAATTGAAAGAGGCAATGGCACGGGGCGAGCGCCATCTTTTCCAGCTCGCCGACATTCCACGCGCTGACCAGATGGCGGCGGGAATCCGGATCGCGCTTCAGGCCCTGGACGAGCGCGGTGATCTGGTCTCTGTGCGTCCCGTCCGGCGCGGGCCAGGAGCGCCATTGCCGGCCATAAACCGGGCCGAGCTCGCCGTCTGCATCGGCCCATTCGTCCCAGATGGTGACGCCGTGCTCCTTCAGATAGCGGATATTGGTCGAACCCTGCAGGAACCAGAGCAGCTCATGGATCACCGATTTCAAATGAACCTTTTTGGTGGTGACGAGCGGGAAGCCTTCCGCAAGATCGAATCGCATCTGGCGGCCGAAGAGGCTGCGCGTGCCCGTCCCTGTTCGATCCGACTTGCGCAGGCCGGAGTCGCGAACCTCTGCCAGGAGATCGAGATATTGCCGCAAATGTGAGCCTCTTAAGTGTTCGGGAGCAGGAACCCGTCACCTCGAAAGAGCTTGTTCACCATATAGGCCCGGATTCGCTCCGCCGCACCTGATCTGTTGGGAGGTGTCTGACAATGCACCATTGTTTGCAGTTCCTTGCCCTCGCTTTTGGCCTTGCCTTCGGTCTGTCCACGATGGCGCAAGAGCGCCCAAGCATCGAAGACGTGCGTGCCCTGGCCTTCGACAAGGGCGTCGAAAGCATCAAGGAAACCGAGCTCGATGACGGCTTTTGGGAGGTCGAGGGAAGCGACGCGGGCGGCCGCGAGATCGAGATGAAGGTCCATGCGGCAACCGGCGAAATCGTGAAAATGGAGCGTCGCTAATAGTTTCCGCGAACGGGAGACGGTCCTTCGGCGGCGCTTTTCCCCATCCTGTTAAGCTCGCAGTATACAATCTTTTTTTTGCCGCCCTCCGGACTTATATAGAATCCGCCGACGCGAGTCGGCTATGGCGATAAAAGGCCTTCGTAATAAACCACTCGGACCCGGGGGCGGTACCCGGCGCCTCCACCACAGCGATCAGTACTCGGTGATCAGAGCCTTTGATCGGAAGCTGACCGTTGCGGAGGGGGCGAAATAGGATCGACGAGGGTGTAAAGGGAGCGCTTTCGCCCGGCATGGTTCCGCCGTTATCGGGCCAACCATATAGTTGCCAACGACAACTATGCGGAGGCTCGTCTCGCCGCGTAAGCAGCGCGATAGCCTGAACATCAAGTCCTCGCTTCTTCGCAGGAGCTAGGCGCGGTTTCGGAGGGCACCGGGCAACAGAAGCCCTCCACTTTAAAAGGGGCTCTGCCTCCAAGTCGCGGACGGGGCGACGACGTCAATGGCAGACGATGAAATTCGATACGACCTGCTGACGCAGGAGGCTTTACGCGGGGTGATCCGCAAGGTCCTTTCGCTCGTGCAGCGGAGCGGACTTCCCGGCCAACACCACCTCTACATCGCTTTCGATACCGGGGCCGACGGCGTCTTCATTTCGAAGCGCCTCAAGGACCAATATCCGGAGGAGATGACTGTCGTCCTGCAATACCAATTCTGGGACTTGCAAGTGACGAACGACCGGTTTGAGGTCAAGCTCTCGTTCGGCTCGGTTCCCGAACGGCTCGTCGTTCCCTTCGACGCGATCAAGGCGTTTTACGATCCTTCCGTGCAGTTCGGGCTGCAGTTCGGGAGGCCGGGTGCTGCCAACGACGCGATGCGCCAGAACGTTCCGGCCGCCCTGCCTGACCTTGCCGGCGAAGGCGCCGATGATTCGATCCCACAACGCGCCGAAGCCGGGAACGAGCGTGCTTCCCTTGCGCCGCCGCGACCCTCTCGCGATGGAGGCCCGTCGAATATCGTGGAGCAGGCGGCGAACGTGGTCCCGCTCGACCGCTTCCGCAAGAAATAGACGGGGGCAGCCCCTCTTCTCAGGAGAGATCCTGAGTAAGCAGGATCAGGCGGTCTCGGCAGGGGCTGGGGCCGGCTGCTTCCGGCGAGATTCCTTCGTCGGCTCGAGCGGCACGTTCAGCTCGACATACAGTCCCGCCGGGCGGAATTCGACCTTGGTTTCGCCGCCGAGATTATGGCGGATGCCTTTGTCGATCAGCTGCATGCCGAATCCGCTCTTGCGCCGTCCCGGTCCGCCGCCTCCTGCTGGCCCGCGCTCTTCCCAGGCAAGAGCCAGCCTGCCCCGCGCATTCCTCCAATTGATGAAGAGCTGACCGTTCGGCGTCGAAAGCGCGCCGTATTTCACCGCGTTCGTTGCAAGCTCATGCAGGGTCATGGCGAAGATCGAGGTGCAATGCGGGGGCAGCAAGACTTCCGGCCCCCGGATCGCGATCGCAGGGCCGCCCTCGCGGTGATAAGGCTCAAGCTCGCGCTGAACCATCGCCCTGAGATTGGCACCGGACCATTGCGAATCGAGCAGGAGATCATGCGCGCGATGGAGCGCACGCAGACGCTCCGAAAGGGTCTGCGCCATCGCCTGGGCGGGCTTGCCGGTCGCCTGATTGATGCTGGCCTGCACCAGTGACTGGACGATGGCGAGAACGTTCTTCACGCGATGGTTCAGTTCGCCGACGAGCATGGTCTGGCGTTGCGCCGTGCGCTTCCGCTCTGTGATGTCGCGGAAAATCAACACTGCGCCAGCAACCGAACCATCGAAGCTCAAGAGCGGCGCGCCGGAATCCTCGATCGGAAGCTCCGTGCCGTCGCGGGTGATGAGGAGGACGCCCGACTCGGGCTGCGTTGTTGCGCGTTCGCGCAGCGCTTTGACGGCCGGCCCGTCGATCGGCCTACGCGACCCTTCGTCGATGACCGGGAACACTTCCCAGATTGGCTTGCCCCGCGCCTCGGCGATGGGCCAGCCGGTGAGCTGCTCGGCGACCTTGTTGAGGAGGAGCACGTTTCCGCCGGGGTCGGTGGCAATCACGCCTTCATTGATGCTCGCGAGCGTGGTCGAGAGGTATTCCCGCTGTCCTCTCAGCTCGATCAGGGCTTGATTGCGGGCGATATCGGCCCGTCGAACCGCGTCGATCGTGGTCCAGGCGAAGGCGGCGAGCACGACGATGCTCGAGACGGCAAACATCGCAAGCGTCGCGGAGCTATCGTAAAACCCGGCAACCTCCGCCCGATGCGCAAACCAGCCGATGACCGGCGGCACGATCAAGAGGCCGGGCAGCAGCCGGCGCAACATCTCGCCTGCCGGCGACGGGTCGATGATGACCTCGGCGATGCCGAATTCCGGAGAGGCCGAGATCAGGCCGATGGCGAGGAACGTTGCGCTCAGCAGGCCATAGATGGACATCGCCGTAAACGGGAAGGGATAGTCGTAGCTCGACACCCCGTAGACCTGACCCGTGATCACGATCAGCACCTGCGCCAGCATGGCGACCGCGAAGATCTGGCTCAGAGCTGAGCCCAGCCGGTCCGATTTCGCGGAAAGCAGCGCCAGGCCGAACAAAATGAGCGCTGCCGCGATCCCGGTATCCATGCGGGCGGTCGGCACAGGCTGCGAGCCGTCGCCAAAAAGCTCCGCACCCAAGAGCAGCGCGCGGTCGATGCCGAGGTCGATATTGAACAAGTCCTGGCTGATGGTCGCCGCGCCGAGCAGGACAAGAAGAAAGGCGATCGCGAAAGCAACCCGCCGAAGCACAGAGAATGTGAGACAGAAAAGGCCGATCCCCGCCAACAGGACGCCGGCGGCGCCGTTTGGAGCCATGCTATCGAGATTGGGTAGTAAAGCGTCCAGCGTCGCGAAATCGAACCGCCAGCTTGCCAAGATTACACCGCCTATCAGGGCGGCGGCAAAGGCGAGGAGGCGCGCAACGGCAAGCGACAGGCGTACGCTGCGCGGCGCCGGAAGCGGCATTCTCGTCGGTACGTAGATCAAGTGCCTTCTCACCCGCTACTGCGAAAGACAATCTCGCCAGCCGGGCGCTCCTCGGCAGAAGGCCTCATCAGCCAATGGCGATGACGCGTACTCCACCCCGCGTGGTTGTTATAGCCTAGCCAACAGAACCCCGATAGGTCATGGAGGTGGCCGGATCGGGCGACCTTCTCCGGCCGAAAGGAAGTGTGAGCATGGCTTTGAGCAAAACACCCTCCCTCGACGGGTCCCCGGCCACGCGGATCGAGACGGATTCCTTGGGGCCGATCGAGGTGCCAGCCGACCGCTATTGGGGCGCTCAGACCGAGCGCTCGCGGCAAAATTTCCGCATCGGCACCGAACGCATGCCGAAGCCCATGATCCGCGCATTCGCGCTCGTCAAAAAGACCGCCGCGCTCACCAATCTCGAGCTCGGCCTGATTGAGGAGCGTTTCGCACGCGCCATCGCCGCCGCTTCCGACGAAGTGATCGAAGGCAAGCTCGCCGATCACTTCCCTCTGCTCGTCTGGCAGACGGGCTCCGGAACACAATCGAATATGAACCTCAACGAGGTCATCGCCAATCGCGCAAGCGAAATGCTCGGCGGCACCGTGGGAAAAAAGCACCCCATCCACCCCAACGACCATGTCAATCTTGGGCAATCCTCGAACGACACCTCTCCGACCGCGATGCATATCGCCGCGGCAGAGGAAATCGTGCGAGAACTAAACCCTGCTCTTGCCCGGTTGCACCAGGCGCTTACTGACAAGGCGCTGGCGTTCCAGGACGTCATTAAGATCGGCCGCACCCATCTCCAGGATGCGACGCCGCTCACCCTGGGACAGGAATTCGGCGGCTATGCGGCGCAAATCGAGCACGCTATGGAGCGCATCAACCAATCCCTCGAGGGATTGTATGAGCTTGCGCAAGGTGGCACCGCCGTCGGCACCGGGCTGAATACAAGCCCCAATTTCCCGGAGCTCTTTGCCAAAAAAATCGCCGAGATGATGGGACTTCCCTTCGTCACCGCCAAGAACAAGTTCGCGGCGCTGGCGAGCCATGACGCCTATGTCTTCGCCCATGGCGCGTTGACGACGCTGGCGGTCGCCCTCTTCAAGATTGCCAACGACATCCGGCTTTTGGGCTCCGGTCCCCGTTCTGGCCTCGGCGAATTGATCCTGCCGGAGAACGAGCCGGGGTCGTCAATCATGCCGGGCAAGGTGAACCCGACCCAGTGCGAGGCCGTCACCATGGTCGCCGCCAAGGTGATGGGCAACAACGCCACCATGACTTTCGCCGGGAGCCAGGGCCATCTTGAGCTCAACGTATTCAAGCCGCTGATGGCCTACACGATGGTTCAATCGATCAGACTCCTCGCCGATGTCGCGACGAGTTTCACTGATAATTGCGTTGTCGGGATCGAGGCCAATCGCGCCCGCATCAAGGAACATTTGGACCGTTCGCTGATGCTCGTGACCGCGCTCGCACCGCATATCGGTTACGACAAGGCTGCGGAGATCGCCAAGGCTGCGCACAAGAACGACACCACCTTGCGCGAGGAGGCGGTCCGTCTCGGTGTCATCGAGGCCGAGGAATTCGACCGACTGGTGCGGCCCGAGGACATGATCGGCCCAACGCGGTAACGCATGGCGATTGCTCGCCGCAAACGCTCGATCCGCATTGCCAAGCACCGTACCAGCGTCTCGCTCGAGGAGCCGTTTTGGGACGCGCTCCGGGCTTTTGCCAAACAGGATGGCCGATCCGTCGCTGATCTTGTCGGTGAGATCGATAAAGGCCGGGGCGAGCCGTCAAACTCTTCCGCTGATGGAGACGTCGAAGCGGAGCGCCGGCGCGGCGAGACGGGTCTCAACCTGTCGGCGGCGATCAGGCTCTACGTCTTGGAGCGGATGCGAAGGGATCCCTAGCCGCCACCGAAGAAGGGTATCCCCTTCTTCCAATCGTCCGGGGCCTCGTAGCGGCGCGACGGCCTTTGCCGTGGAGCGGCGGGCGGCGGTGTTTCAGCGGCCGCCGCATCGGGGCCGACCGTGGCCGGTGTGGCACCATCTCCGAGAGGAGCGTTTGGGTCCACCCAGGGAAGTGGATCGGTACCAGGTACCACCGGCGCAGGCGTCACGGCGGCCTGTCCTGTTGGCGGGTGCTGATATGGAGCGGGCGCGGGTGCCGGTGTGGCCGACGCCTCTCCCAACGGCGCCGATGGAGGTGAAGCGGGTACTGGGGCCGATGGGCTCGCAGTCGCGGCGGGGGCAGTCGCGGTTGTCGGCGATGCCTCTCCCGAGGGCGCCGATGGAGGTGAAGCGGTTACTGGCACCGACGGGCTCGCATTCGCAGCGGGGACGGGCGCGGGTGCCGGTGACGCCGAGGCCTCTCCCACCGGCGCCAACGGAGGTGTAGCGGGTACTGGCGCGGGCGGGATCGCATTCGCCGCAGGTGCAGGTGTGCTGGTTGGAGGGACGGCGGCACTCTCCGGGGGGGTTCCCTGAGTTTGCACCTCGGGAGCCGGGTCCTGCGCAGCCGTATCCTGAACGCCGGGCGAGTCGGCTGCGGGCTCGTGGCTCGCCGGATCCTCGGCAGGCGGCGCGGGCTCGGGTTCCGGCTCGGGCTCTGGCTGACGGCGGCCGGTCACATCCAGCCGTTCCAGGCGCTCCACATCGTCCTGCATCCGGCGAACGGTGAGAAACGTCTCGATCGGGGCCGTGTCGATGGCGGGGCTGATGGCAGGGACGTTCGTCAGCGGTCCGGCGAAGACGAGACTCACCGGCGGCACGTCGGCCTCCTGCCCGTTGAGGCGCATGACCCATTCACTGTCGATCTTGAGGCTGGCGAGCTCCACAAAGCCGTTGACGGTGGTCTCGGCGCGCTGATTGACGAGCGGCGCCGGCTCGAATCGAAGGGTGCCGTTCTGCACCTTCAGCGGCAGCTCGGCCGCCTCATAGGCATAGGTTCCGCGCTTTAAAGCATCGCGTAGAGCATTCGTGCGCGCGGCGATCTGATCCTTGTCGAGGCCGGACTTGCGGATTCGCGCCGCTTCCGCCGCCACGCGTCGCAGCGGCTCGGGACTGAGGGCGTTTACGCTGCCAGGCTGAAGGGCGAGCTTGCCCTCGCCGCTCAAGCCCGCGACGATTCCGGGAGGGCTCAGACCTTCACCCGAAAGGTCAAGTGTCAACGAGAAGGGCCCCTTCGCGAGCACGCTCCCGGCGAGTGCTTGGGACGCGTTTTCGAGTGTTGCGGCCTCGAGCCCGATCTTCACTTTCAGTTCGGCGCCGGCGCCGCGGGGCATCAGGATCCCGGAGGCGGAGAGGTTGCCGCCGAAGAGGCTCCCCTTCAGCTCGGAAATCGTAAGACCCTCGGCATCGACGCGTGCGAGGAGTTCCGCGCCGTCGATCTGGAAGGGCTCCCCTATCGAGAGGCGGCCCGCCTTCAGTTTGAACTCGCCCTCCGAGGTCGTGAGCGAGTCGAGCGCAAAGGCGCGCGCAGGCCAGACGTCAGATGCTCCCTGGGCGGCGATGCTTCCCAAGAGATTCTCGGCGCCGGGCGCGCGTTCCCATTCAACAAGCGCGCCAAGCAGCGCCGGCAAGGAAGCAGACGCCGCCTTTCCATCAAACGCGAACCGTGTCTTCTCCCCGCCAACATCGAAATGGGCTTCGGCCGCGAAGTCTTGACCGGCGACCTTTCCCTTGAGGCCCTTCAGCTCGATCCGCGGTCCCGTTTTGACAATCTCGGTCTCAACTTCGAGTGGGGACTGTCCCGCACTCGGAGAAGCGTGCAGCCCGATCAGCAGAAGCGGGAGGGCCGCGTTCTCGCTCTTCGCGGATGTGCGGCCAGTAAGGGCAAGCCCATCGGATTTGAGGGAACCCTCCCCTTCGAAGCGCGCATGCATGGAGGCGGTGGCCAGTTCCGCGGCGCCGCTCATTCGATTCGAGGGCACACCTCCCACCTTGAAGGTCAGCTTTCCGCTGCCGGCGCCAACCCGGGTCAGCTGCGCTTGCGCCAACCCCGGAAACAGAACACCGAGCAGGGCTTGCGGGCGGTCGCCTTCGACGCTGCCATCGAGGGCGATTTCTGCATCGGCGAGTTTCGCGATCTCGCCCTTCATCTTGGCCTTTATCGAGACAGCGGAGCCTGACGCCGTTCCGGCGAGTTCCGCCGAAGCGTCGGTGCTATTGCCCTGCCGCGCCGCCGAGATGCTACCGCGAATGTCGAGCGGGGCAAGAATGGCGATTTGCTTCGAGTCTCCTTCACTCTGTCCGAGTCCAAGCAGCGCCGCGGCGGCCTTGAGGCTTTCGGCATTGGCGGCGCGGAACGAAAAATCGACTTGGCCGCTTGGCGTTTCGCTGAGGCCGTCAAGGCGGCCGCGGCCGCTCAGCGTCACCGCCCCTGCGGAGGCGAAGTCGAGGCTCTCGACGCTCAGCGCGTCCTTGGCGAGTGTGAGGCGAGCGTCGAGCTTTCCTTGCGGGATCTTGGGAAGAAGCAACTCACCAATGCGGAGCTGCGCGCGTATCTCGTCGTCCTTGAGCGATCCGAACAGGGTCTGCTCGGTCTCCGTGGCTTCCTCAGACGTTCCTGACGACGGTACCCAACTCGACCACGCGAACTCCTCTCCAAGCACCTCGCGGAGGTCCAACTTGTCGCTGTCGAGCGCAAGGTCAATGACGCGCCGATCACCGCCGGCATAGCGCAACGAGCCGGAGAACTTTGTGCCGCTGACTTCGCCGCTCGCACCTTTGAGCTCGAGGTTTGCTCCGCCCACCTTGGCGGCGGCTGAAAGCGAAAAGGCGCCTACCGATGTTTGTCCGGAAACGTCGCGGGCACCTGCGGCCCAGCGGATGAAGGTTCGGAGCTTCGATCCACTCAGCGTTACGGGCCCTTCGAAAATCGGTCCCTGCTCGCCCTCGGCAAGGCGTCCGGAGGCCTCAAGGCGGTTCTCGCCGGGAAGGCCCGCTGAAAGCCGCTCGATGGTGAGGATCCCGTCCTCGGATGAAATGGCAAGATCGAGGGCACCCAGCAGGTCCCCTCCGAGGCCTGCCTGTTCGAAAGACACCGAGAGCTTGCCGCTGCCGATCTTCGCGGCGTGATCGAGCAGATTTTCGGCGATCGCGCTTAGGGCGCCGGCGGCGGTCAGCTCGGCTTGGCCGGCCGACCCAAGCAACGCGTCGGCATCGATCCACCGCGCCTGTATTGCGCCGTCCGCCTTGACCCGTTCGCCGAAATCGAGCGCGACCCGCCCCTTCAGTGCTTGCGAGCGGCCCTTGTTGTGAATGGTCAGCTCGAAGGAGGGCATCTCGGCGCGCTCGGGCGTCGCGGTAAGCTCTCCCTTCAGCTCCCATGCCGAGACTGGCACGGGGGAAGGCTGCGGTGCCGGCGTCCCGATCGCTGACGCCTCAGGAGCCGCGCCGGCATCCTCCTCCACGAATTCTTCCACCGGCTGAGTGACGGGCCTCGCAGCGGCATCGCTGGCCGGTGCCGACCGCATCACGATGGTGCCGTCGTAATTCGGCGTCGCGTTCAGCCCAGTTACATCGCCGTCGAGGAGATAGGTGATGCCCGGTTCAGCGTCCCGCAGCAGCGCTTTGGCCTGGAATTTTCCGGCCGCATCGGCGACGCTCGTGGACAGCCGTGCCTCTTGCAGCCGGTCGGCATAGCGGTAGGTCGCGCGGAGCTTGTAGGGCCCCGACAGGGAAGCGGCGCTTGCCGCGCCCGTAACCGCTTCTGCAACGAGCGGTGCTTTGCCCGGCCGGGCAAGTTCGATGCGCCCGTTGCTGACGGTCACTTCGTCGAGGAGCACGTCCTTCGGTGCGAAGGGAAAGACCTCCCCAGGCCGACCTACGTCCCGCCAGTTGCCGGTCCCGTCTTCGCGCAAAGCCAGGCGCAGCACCGGATCGGCCATGGTGATCTTTTTTGCTTCCAAGGTGCCGTGCAGAAGAGCGCCGATATTCAGCCATGCCTCGATGTGGCTTGCCTCAAGGAAGGGCTTCTCAAACCCGCCTGCGCTGTCCGCTACCTTGACATCGTCAAAGCGCAGTTCGGGCGTGGGCAGGAGCACGAGATGCACCTTGCCGCCGACCTTCACCTCGCGCCCGAGCAGCTTTGCGGCTTGAGTCTCGAAAACGGGACGGTAGGTGTTCCAATCGATGAAAAGCGGCGCCGCGAAGAGCGCGCTTAGCACCACAATCAGCACTGCCGTCAGGGCAAGCAGAAACGAGTTCACGGATGTCTGTGCCTTAGGCTCGCGGCCGAGCGCGGCTCCGGATCGGGGCTTTGCCGGACGACCCGTCTCTCCCCGCCAGCGCTTCGTTCATCGTAGTGCAAAAACCTTACCAGGGTTTAGGATATTCAAGGGGTCTAGCGCCTTTTTTATGGCAACCATGACGCCCACTCCGGCCCCATGCTCTTGGGCAACGTAGCGGATTTTGCCCTGTCCTACCCCGTGCTCGCCAGTGCAGGTCCCGTCGAGCCGGAGTGCGCGCTCGACAAGCCGGTCCAGGAACCCCTGCACGAGATGCCGCTCCGCGTCGCTTGACGTATCGACGAGCGGCATCACGTGAAAATTGCCGTCGCCCACATGACCGACGATGGGTGCGAGCAGGCCCGTCGTTTCAATGTCCTTCTGGGTTTCGCTCATGCATTCGGCAAGCGCGGAGATCGGCACGCACACATCGGTCGTGACGATCTCGCTGTCCGGGCGCAAGCCGCGCGCCGCCCAATAGGCGTCGTGCCGGGCCTGCCAGAGCTTGTTTCGCTCCTCGGCGCGCTCCGCCCACACAAATTCCCCTCCACCTTCGCCCGCGGCGATCTCGGCAAACATCGCAACCTGTTCGCGGGCCGACTGCTCCGTTCCGTGAAACTCGAGAAAGAGGGTCGGCTGCTCCAACAGCGTCAGCTTCGAATAGGCATTGCAGGCCCTGATCTGCACCCCGTCGGCAAGTTCGATGCGGGCGAGCGAGATTCCCATCTGCATCGCGGCGATCGTCGCATTGCAGGCGCCCTCGATACTCGCGAAGGGGCAGACCGCCGAGAGAATCGTCTCCGGAATGCCGTGCAGCTTGAGCGTGAGCTCGGTGATGACGCCCAGCGTACCTTCGGAGCCGATCAGGAGACGTGTGAGGTCGTAGCCGCTCGCCGATTTTCGTGCGCGGGTTCCGGTCTTGATGACGCTGCCGTCGGCGAGCACCGCCTCAAGTCCAAGCACATTGTCGCGCATGGTTCCGTAACGCACCGCATTGGTGCCGGAAGCGCGGGTTGCCGCCATACCGCCGAGGCTCGCATCGGCACCGGGGTCGATCGGGAAAAAGAGACCGCAATCCCGCAAATGGTTGTTCAACATTTTGCGGGTGACGCCCGGCTCGACGACGCAATCGAGATCCGCCTCGTGCACGGCGATGATGCGATTCATGCGGGAGAGGTCGAGCGAGATGCCTCCGAACGGCGCGTTCGTGTGACCTTCCAATGAGGTTCCGGTACCGAAAGGAATAACAGGCAGGCGCGCTTCGGCGCAGAGCGAGACCACCTCGGCCACCTCAGCCGTCGACTCCGTGAAAACCACCGCGTCCGGCGACTCACATTTGATCCAGGTGAGCGTGTTCGCGTGCTGCTGCCGAAGCGCGGCGCTTGCCGAGAACCGCTCGCCGAAACGGGCGGCGAGGCGCGCGAGTACCGCCTCCTTCGCGCCGACGCCTTCAGCGGTTGCTGGCTCAGTCGCGGTGCGTCTCATGCCGGCAGTTTAGCACCGCGGTGGGCGCCGAATAGGCCGTGACGCGGCGGGGTCAGGCGATGGCGATATCGATGACGGCGGCGTAATGGACGCTCGCCGCAGTCAGCACGAAGCCGTGCCAGATCGCGTTCTGGAATGGCAGGCTGTTCCAAAGGTGAAACACCGCCCCGATGGTGTAGAGCACCCCGCCGATACCGAGGAGAATGGCGACGTTACCGGGAAGCGCTTGCAGGAGAGGTTCCCACGCAACGATCACGGCCCAGCCCTGCACGAGATAAATTCCCGTCGAAACGCCTTCCAGAAAACGTGGCGCGAAAAGCTTGATAGCGATGCCGATGGCGGCCATCGACCACACAATGGCGAGCAGCACGTGCCCCCAATCATCGTTCATCTTGATGAGGATGAAGGGAGTGTAGGTGCCGGCGATCATGAGAAAGATCGCCGCGTGGTCGAGCCTGCGGAAGAGCTCCTTCAACTTCGGCCTTACGACAAGATGGTAGCTTGCCGAGAAGCCGAAGGTCGAAACGAGTGCGAGGCCGTAGATTGCGAGGCTCACGGCCCACAGAGTTGCCTGGGACCTAACGCCAACGATCAGGAGCGCTGCAAAGGCGACGGCGCTCGCCGCGACGCTAATCACGTGGATGACGCCGTCGGCCAGGCGCTCGCGCCTTGTATATTGCGGAAACTTGATACTACGCACCACTCGTCACCGCCGCTCGTTCTCGCAATTCTATTGCACCAGATAATCGTGACGAAAGCTTATCATTTGGTGTCGCAGCGGCGCGGCGCAACAAAGATTAGCCCCGACGCTTGATCGCCAATGCGGCGACTAACCTCGGGCTAATTGTCTCGTGTGGGATCCGGTTCCCCGGGCCCGAGCGTTCAGATCTGCCTAATTGCCGCAGACCGTCGAACCCGAGGTGCAAACGAAGGGAACGACCACGCCGGTGAAGCAAGTCGTGTAGGTCCGCGCCGTCACGACGTCCGGCTTCAGAAGCGCGTGGCGCGGCACCACGGGCCGCACGCTTTTCCAGAACGGATCGGGCGCCACTCTCCGTGCCCGCATCGTCACATACCGCCAGCCCCTTTGCCGCCTCGTCTCCTCGGCGCTCCGCGCCGCGAGGTACTGCGACATCCGCAGCGCCTCGAGCCTGCTCGAAGCGCTGTGAGTCGCAGAAATCAGCTGACAGCCGGCGGAGGCCGGCGAATGGCCGAGCAGCACAAAGGCGGCGAAAGCGGCCACCACAAGTCTCGTCACCCGAATCATACGGTATCCCCTCCCGGAAATTTGCCCCGCTGGCGGGAGCTTTTGCCAGCCGAACGGCTCCGACGCAAGCGGCTACAGCGCCGCATTTGCGGGGCAGATCGCCGTCGCAGACGATTGGATTTTCGGGCAAGGTCTTGCCCTTTTCGGCTCAGACGCGATGTATAGTTCGTGAAATGAATAAGATTCGCGCAAATGCCCTGACCCCCGAGCGCGAGGACACCGAGGACCCCGGGCAGAGGCTCCCCACCTCAATGCGGGCCATGGGCTTCAAGCCCCTGCGCTATCTCGATGCCCTCAATCCCGAGCAGCGCGAGGCGGTTGAGACGCTCGAGGGGCCCCTCCTCGTGCTTGCCGGCGCGGGGACCGGCAAAACGCGGGTCCTGACCACGCGCATCGCCCATACATTAAGCCTCGGCCGAGCGCGGCCTTCGCAGATCCTCGCTGTGACGTTCACCAACAAGGCCGCTCGCGAGATGAAGACGCGGGTCAGTGAGCTGATTGGAGGCGTCGTGGAGGGCATGCCCTGGCTCGGCACCTTCCACGCCATCGGCGTGAAGATCCTCCGCCGCCACGCGGAGCTCGTCGACCTGAAGCCCTCCTTCACCGTTCTCGATACCGACGATCAGATACGCTTGCTCAAGCAACAGATCCAGGCCGAGAACGTCGACGAGAAGCGTTGGCCGGCGCGGCTGCTTGCGGCGATGATTGACGGCTGGAAAAACCGCGGCTTGCGGCCCGAACGGGTACCGGAGGGGGAAAGCTTCGCCTTCGCCAACGGCAAGGGGCGCGGGCTCTATGCCGCCTACCAGGCGCGCCTGAAGGAGCTGAACGCGGCGGATTTCGGTGATCTTCTTCTTGAGAACCTTCGCCTGTTCCAGGATCACGCCGATGTACTCGCGCAATATCGCGAGCGCTTCCAGTTCATGTTGGTGGACGAATATCAGGACACCAATGTCGCCCAATATCTTTGGCTGCGGCTCCTCGCTCAGGGAGAGCGCAACATCTGTTGCGTCGGCGATGACGACCAGTCGATTTATGGTTGGCGTGGCGCGGAAGTGGACAACATTCTGCGCTTCGAGACCGACTTCCCGGGCGCCAAGATCATCCGTCTGGAGCGCAACTACCGCTCGACGGCGCATATCCTCGGCGCAGCTTCCGGCCTCATCGCCCACAACCAGGGGCGGCTCGGCAAGACCCTCCGCACCGAGGTGGGCGCCGGCGAGAAGGTCGAAGTGCAAGGCTGCTGGGACGACGAGGAGGAAGCGCGCGGCATCGGCGAGGACATCGAGAAGCTGCAGCGGAAGGGGCACCCGCTGGGCGAAATCGCAATTCTGGTCAGAGCCTCCTTCCAGATGCGCGCCTTCGAAGACCGCTTCATCACCCTTGGCCTCCCCTATCGCGTCATTGGGGGCCCGCGCTTCTACGAGCGGCAGGAAATCCGAGACGCTTGCGCCTATTTCGAGGTGACGCTCAATCCCGCCAACGACCTGAAATTCGAGCGTATCGTCAACGTTCCGCGAAGGGGCCTTGGCGAGGCCAGCATGAAATCGCTGCATCAGCTCGCCCGCGCGCACGGGGTTCCGCTGATGCAGGCGGCTCGTCTCATCGTCGAGACGGAGGAGCTGAAGGCGCGGCCTCGCAAGGCGCTTGCCGATCTGATCGCCTCCTTCGACCGCTGGCGGTCGCTCATCGATGCGATGCGCCACACCGAGCTTGCCGAGCTGATTCTCGATGAATCCGGCTACACCGAAATGTGGCAGGCAGAGCGCTCGCCGCAGGCGCAGTCGAAGCTGGAAAACCTGAAAGAGCTGATCCGTTTCATGGACGAGTTCGACACGCTGGCAGGGTTCCTCGAGCATGTCAGCCTCGTCATGGACGCCGATGCGGAGGAGTCCGCGGACCGCGTCAATCTCATGACGCTCCACAGCGCCAAGGGCCTCGAATTCGATACCGTGTTCCTGCCGGGCTGGGATGAAGGCTTGCTTCCGCATCAGCGCAGTCTCGACGAGTCCGGACGCGCTGGCCTCGAGGAAGAGCGCAGGCTTGCCCATGTCGGGCTGACACGGGCGCGTAAGCGCGCAAAGATCAGCTTCGCCCAGAACCGCCGCAATCACGGCATGTGGCAGCAGGCCGTCCCTTCTCGCTTCATCGATGAATTGCCGCCCGACCATGTTGAGGTCGCAGAGAATCGCGGCGTCCACACAAGCTACGGCCAGAGCCGCTTCGATACCGCCGAGACGCTGTTCGCCAGCGGCTTCTACGAAACGCCGGGCTGGCAGCGCGCCGCGCGAGCGAACCGCGCTCGTGCAGCCGCCGGCTCAGGTCCGCGTGCGCGCGAGCCGATGACCATAGAAGGCACGCTCGTTGCAGCAAGCACGGCAAAGGGCGCCGGCCTCGAATTGGGCATGCGAGTCTTTCATCAGAAATTCGGCTATGGCCGCATCGCCCAAGTCGACGGCAACAAGCTCACCGTGGATTTCGACAAGGCCGGGCGTAAGAAGGTGGTCGACAGTTTCGTCGAGCGGGTTTGATCAACCTCCAGCCCACCAAAGGCCTGCCCCTACGGCGACATGCCCGTGCACAATTCATCTATCACCTACCTTGTGAGGATCGAAGCGGCGGCCGAGGAGGCGGAACGCATCGCTGCAGCGCTTGAGGCAGCGGAGCATCCTCTGCTCCAGGCTCTATCGCTGTTCGAGAGCGACGGCGGACGTATCGAAATCCTCGCCCATTATAGCGATGAGCCGTCGCTGGCGGCTCTTTATGAGGTGCTGCGAAAGGCCGATCCTATCGCGGCCGTTCGTTTCATCGCGGGTCTCAGCATCGAGCCCCTGTCGCCGCGAGACTGGATCGCGGCATCCGAAAGCCAGCGCGGGCCCATCAGTGCCGGGCGTTTCTATGTTCACGGCAGCCATGACCGGCCCAGGGCGCCGCGGCTTCGCGGCCGCATCGAGATCGACGCCGGCCTCGCCTTCGGCACGGGACTGCATGCGAGCACGCAAGGCTGCCTCATTGCGCTCGATGGGGTGCTGAAAAGGCGCCGCTTCCGAACCATCGTCGATCTCGGAACGGGCACGGGCATTCTCGCGATTGCCGCGATCAAAGGCGCGCGCTCGTACTTGCCGTCAGTGCAGGCAAGCGACGCCGATCCGAGCGCTGTTGTGGTGGCTCGGCAGAATGCTCGCGCAAACATCGTCGCGCCGCGCGTCCGCATCGTGCGCGCGGCCGGCTTCGATCACCCCGCCTTGCGGCAGATCAGAGCCGATCTCGTTCTCGCCAATCTCACGCCACCCCTGCTCATCAGGCTTGCGCCGGAGATGGCGCAACGTCTTCGGCCTGGAGGCATCGCGATCCTGTCCGGCATCGATGCTGGACGCTCGCAGGAAGTGGAGGCGCGCTTCCGGGCCATGGGATTTATCCTGCAAAGGCGGGTGCTCATCGATGGCTGGACGACTTTGGTTCTGAGCCGAACGGCGCACCGACGGCTTGTGCAAGCCGGGCCAATTGCTCCGCACCCGGATTGATCGTCAGCGAACCTGGCCCTACAAGGCTTCGCCATGTATCAGAGCTTTGACGATGTGAGCTTTGCTGAGGCCGTTCCCGAGCGCCTGCGTGCGCTGCGGCGAGAGCTTGGCTCACGCAAGCTCGACGGCTTTCTCGTGCCGCATAGCGACGAGCATCAGAACGAATTCCTTCCCCCCTCCTCGGAGCGGCTTCGCTGGCTGACCGGCTTCAGCGGCTCGGCCGGCGCGGCAATCGTGCTCAAAGATGCAGCCGCCTTGCTGGTCGACGGCCGCTACACCTTGCAGGCGCGCGCGCAGACCTCCACCGAGCTGTTCGAGGTGCTGCAAACGCCGGAAGCGAAGGCCTCGCGTTGGCTCAAGGACCACCTGCCCGATGGCGGCGCGGTCGGCTACGACCCGAGGCTGCATACGATCAAAGAAATCGACCGGCTCACCGAGACCCTCGGCAAGGCCGGCATCAAACTCGAGCCGCAATCGACAAACCCGATCGACCGCCTCTGGGAGGATCGGCCGCCGGCTCCTGCCGCCCCGGTCGTGCCGCACCCGATCGAAATTGCCGGCCGAAGCGCGGCGGAGAAGCTCGCCGAGATCCGAGAGACCCTCGCAAAGGACAAGCTCGACGCGGTCCTGCTCACCCTTCCCGATTCAATCGCCTGGCTTTTCAACATTCGGGGCGGCGACGTCGCCCATACGCCCGTTGCTCTCGCTTTTGCCGTCGTGCCCGCAAGCGGCAAGGCGTCGTTGTTCATCGATCCAGCCAAGGTCGGCGACAATGTTCGCGGGCACCTCTCGGAAGTTGCCGATGTTCTTCCGCCCTCCCACCTCGAGAAGGCGCTTGCGGTTCTCGGAGAGACAAAAGCACGGGTGCGCATCGATCCCGAAACCGTCGCTATCTATTTCAGGCATGCCCTCGACGCTGCGGGCGCGAGCGTCGTCACCGGCGACGACCCTTGCATCCTGCCTAAGGCGATCAAGAACGAGACTGAGATCGCCGGTATGCGGGAGGCGCATAAGCGCGACGGCGCGGCCATGGCGCGCTTCCTTGCTTGGTTCGATCAGAACGCGCCGCAAGGCGGAGTGGATGAGATTTCCGCAGCGTTGAAGCTCGAAGAACTGCGGCGCGAAACGGGAAAACTCAAAGAGCTCAGTTTCGATACGATCTCGGCGGCAGGCGCGCATGGCGCGATCGTGCATTACCGTCCGACCTGGACGACGAACACTAAACTCGAACCGGGAACGCTCTTCCTGATCGATTCCGGCGGCCAATATGTCGACGGCACCACCGACGTCACCCGCACCATCGCCGTCGGGGAGCCGTCAGCAACGATGCGGCGCCACTACACGCTGGTGCTGAAAGCGCATATCGCCATCGCCACTGCCCGCTTTCCAAAGGGAGCGCGCGGGCAAGACCTCGATCCCTTTGCACGGCGTCCGCTCTGGGAGGCGGGGCTCGACTACGATCACGGAACGGGCCATGGGGTCGGCAGTTACCTCTCGGTGCACGAGCCGCCGCAACGTCTTTCGCGTCACGGCACCGTCGAACTTCAGCCCGGGATGATCCTATCGAACGAGCCAGGGCTTTACCGGGAGGGCGAATATGGAATCAGGCTGGAAACGCTCATCCTCGTGACGAAGGCGGAGCCTGTCGAAGGCGGCAATCGCGACATGAGGGGCTTTGAGACGCTGACGCTCGTGCCCTTCGACCGCCGCCTGATCGACCCCGCTCTCCTCTCGCCGCAGGAACTTCTCTGGCTGAACGACTATCATGCCCGGGTGCAGGACGAGATCGGGCCATTGCTGAGGGAGAGCGAGCGCGCCTGGCTCTCCGCCGCGACAACACCAATCGCTTGATGGATAACATGCAACTTTGGGTTTCGGCTTTGGCCGCCGCCTTGACCACTGCGGCCTTCGTCCCTCAGGCGATGCACGTCATCCGCCACAAGGACACGCGCGCGATTTCGCTGCTGATGTACGTCGTCTTTGCGACAGGGGTCGCCTTTTGGATGCTGTTCGGCGTGCTTATCGGAAACTGGCCGATGATTATCGCCAATGCCGTCACGCTTGGCCTGTCCATCACGATCCTCGTGATGAAGATCCGCTATGGCTAGGGTGCGGGTGTTCGGGCGAATCAGTATATGGTGCCCAGATGGCAAGAACCATCAAGCAGGCGCTCGCTCAAATTGCGACTCTTTCGAGGTGCCCGTGTTGCGGTCATCTCTTTGAAGCGAGTCTCGAAGAGGTGAAGCAGAAGCCGCAATTCGACTGTCCCGCATGCGGTGGGAAGCGCGACTTACGGCAGTCGTCGGAATGGCTCGAGCGTCATGTGCGCCGGACCTGGCTGAAGCGTGTCGCCTAACCGCCAATCAGCGCCAGCCATTCTTCTTCGCTGAGCACCTTCACGCCGAGGCGCTCGGCCTCCTTAAGCTTCGAGCCCGCGCCAGGGCCGGCGACGAGGTAATCGGTTTTTTTGGAGACCGAACCCGAGACCTTGGCTCCGAGGCGCTCTGCCTTGGCCTTAGCCTCGGAGCGGGTCATGCGCTCCAACGTCCCGGTGAATACAACCGTCTTACCTGAAACCGGCGACGCGCTCTCCATCCCCTCGAGCGGCTCGGGCGACACCTGTTCGAGAAGCTCGTCGACGACTTTCACATTGTGCGGTTCGCCGAAGAAATCGACAATGGCCTCCGCCACAGTCGGACCGATCCCTTCGATGTTGTCGAGCTCCGCATAAGCCTCTCCGTTGCGATCTTGCGCGGCAGTCGCCATGGCATCGCGGAAGGCCTCCGCCGAACCATAGGCACGCGCAAGCAGCCGCGCGGTGATCTCACCGACATGGCGGATGCCGAGTGCGTAGATGAAGCGGTCGAGCTTCACATTTCGGCGGGCCTCAATCGCCGCGAACAGCTTTTCGGCCGAGGTCTTGCCCCACCCTTCCCGGTTCTCGAGTGTCTTGGTCGAGCGGCGGTTCCGCTCCGACAGTGTGAAGATATCCGGCGGGGATTGGATGAGACCGTCCTCGTAAAAGGTCTGGATGTGCTTTTCGCCGAGGCCCTCGATGTCGAAGGCGTTGCGGGACACGAAATGTTTCAGTCGTTCGACCCGTTGCGCGGGGCAGATGAGCCCGCCGGTGCAGCGCCGGACGGCATCGACCTTGCCGGTGACCGGGTTGACCTCGCGGACCGCGTGACTGCCGCAGGCCGGGCACAACTCCGGAAACCGATAGGGCTTCGCCCCTTTCGGCCGCTTCTCTTGGACGATGCCGAGGATCTGCGGAATGACGTCGCCGGCGCGCTGCACGATCACCGTATCGCCGACACGAACGTCCTTGCGCACGATCTCGTCCTCGTTATGGAGGGTCGCATTCTGCACGACGACACCGCCAACCGTGACCGGTTCGAGCTTCGCCACCGGCGTGAGGGAGCCGGTACGGCCGACTTGAATTTCGATCTCGTGCAGGATTGTCGTCGCCTTCTCGGCCGGAAATTTGTGCGCGACGGCAAAGCGCGGCGATCGCGAAACAAAGCCAAGCCGCAGCTGCAGGTCGAGCCGGTCGAGTTTATAGACGACGCCGTCGATATCGTAATCGAGGCCGGCGCGGCCGCTCTCGATTTCGCGATAGGTTTCAAGCATCTCCTCGGCGGTGGTTGCGAGCCGCATCAGCGGATTGAGGGGAAAGCCCCAGCCGAGCATCGCCTGATAGACGCCCCATTGCGTGTCCGCAGGAACCTTTCCCGCTTCGCCCCAGCTATAGGCGAAGAACCGCAGCGGCCGCGAGGCCGTGATCGAGGGGTCGAGCTGCCGCAGGGAGCCGGCCGCGGCGTTGCGTGGATTGGCGAACGTGCGCTCACCCTTCTCCGCTTGCGCCGCATTCATGCGCTGAAATGCGCTTCGGCTCATATAGATCTCGCCCCGGACTTCGAACGGATCTGGGAAACCACTGTCGCGGATCGTCTGCGGTATGTCGGCGATGGTGCCGACATTGGCGGTAACGTTTTCGCCCTGATAGCCGTCGCCGCGCGTCGCGCCTTGCACGAGCCGGCCCTTCTCGTAGCGAAGGGTGATGGAAAGTCCGTCGATCTTCGGCTCCACGGTGAAGGCGAGCCCTTCCGTGCTGGCGAGGCCGAGAAAGCGGCGGTTACGGTCGAGAAAATCGCGCAAACCCTGCTCATCGAAAATATTCGCGAGCGATAGCATCGGCACACGATGCACGACCTTGGCGAAGGCTTCGACCGGCGCCGCGCCAATTTTTGTCGACGGGCTATCCTTTCGGGTGAGATGCGGGAAACGCGCCTCGATCGCGTCGTTGCGCGCACGAAGGGAATCATATTCGGCGTCAGAGATCTCTGGCGCGGCATCGCGGTAGTAGAGCGCGTCGTGGCGAGCGACCTCGATCGCAAGCCGCTCAAGCTCGGCGGCGGCCTCTTCTTCGCTCAGCTCCTCGACCAATTTCACCTCTGCTTCAGACGCAGCCGCTACTTCCTTCGAGGGCTTCCGCTTGGGGCTCATGCCGACTTGCTCATCAGGCGTTCCGCTGCGGCGCGCGCTTCATCGGTGACGGTCTGGCCCGCCAGCATGCGGGCGATCTCCTCCCGCCGTTTCGCCCCATCAAGCGCAAGAACGCGAGTGGCGACGGTCTCACCGTCCGCCGCGGAGATTGCCTCCTTCAGAATGAGGAGGTGGGCGTTGGCAGGGGCGGCGACCTGTGGAGCGTGTGTGACGGCAAGGACCTGCACGCCTTTGCTCAACCGCGCCAGCCGCTCGCCGACGGCGGCGGCCGTAGCCCCGCCGACTCCGGCATCGACCTCATCAAAAATGAGAGTCGGCGCCGAGCCGCGGGCGGCGAGCACAACCTTCAAGGCGAGAATGATGCGGGCAAGCTCTCCGCCGGAAGCAACTTTCATCAGGGGTCCGGGCTCGGTCCCGGGATTGGTGCGGACATGAAAAGCGATCCGGTCGATGCCGAGCGAACCGCCTTCGTCTATTGCAACCGATTCTACTTTGGTGATGAGCCGCGCCTTCTCCAGCCGCAACGGCGCAAGCTCGGCTGCGACCTCCTCATCCAGCCGCCCCGCCGACTCCTTCCGGGCCCCGCTCAGGCGCTCTGCGGCGTCGGCATAAACGCGCTTCGCGGACTCCGCTGCCTCGGCGAGTGCCGCCACCCGCGACTCGCCTTGTTCGAGATTTGAAAGCTCGGTTTCGAGTCTCGAGAGGAGAGCCGGCAGTTTATCGACGGACACTTTGTGTTTGCGAGCAAGAGCGCGCAGCGCAAACAGACGCTCTTCCGCGCGCTCAAGCTCCTCCGGCGCGAAGGCCGCTGCGGCAAGCGCCTCTTCGATCTTGGCGCGTGCGGCATTCGTCTCGGTGAGGACCCTCTCAAGCGCCTTGGCGACGGGCGCAACGAGGGAAAGCCCAGGCCCCGTCTGACGTTCGATGCGTCGCAACGCAGCGGCAAGCCGTGCTTCCGCCGTCCCCTCTCCATGCAGGGCGTCGCGCGCCTCGCCAAGCTCCGCCGCGAGCTTCTCCGCCTGCATCATCAACTGCCGCTTCTCGGCCAACGCCTCCTCTTCGCCGGCCTTGGGATCGGCCGCGCGCAGTTCATCCGCCGCGTGCCTTACATAATCGGCGTTCGCGCGAGTGGCGGCGATCTCGTTCGCATGCCGCGCGAGCTCCTGTTCCGCGCTCTTCCACACGTCCCAGGCGCTGGCAACCTCCGACCTCTGAACGGAGAGTCCGGCAAAGGCATCGACCAGGTCGCGATGCCCGCTCGGATCAATTAGAGCCCGATCGTCGTGCTGGCCGTGGATCTCGACGAGCGCGCTCCCGATCTCGCGCAGCAATTGCACGCTGACCGCGACATCGTTGACGAAGGCACGGCTCCGGCCGTCTGCGCTTTGTATCCGCCGGAGGATCACGGCACCGTCGGCCTCAAGACCGTTCTCGGCGAGAAGCCGGAACGCCTTGTGTCCGGCCGCAGGTTCGAAACTCGCGGTCACCTGCCCTTGGGACACGCCCCGGCGCACAAGCGAGGCATCGCCCCTTGCGCCGAGAGCAAGAGCGAGCGCATCGAGCAGGATCGACTTGCCGGCGCCGGTTTCACCGGTAAGCACGGAGAGCCCTTCGCCGAATTCAAGGTCGAGCCTGTCGATCAGAACGATGTCGCGGATCGACAAGGCGACGAGCATGGCGGGTATTTAGGCGGGCTTGCCGTCGCCCTTCCAGGCTTTTGTGATCCACGACCCTTCGTGAATCTCGGGCTTCGTGCCGTGTTTCTGCAAGAGCGTGTAGGAATTTTTGTACCACTTGCTGTCGGGGAAATTGTGCCCGAGCACCGCGGCCGCAGTTTGCGCTTCCGGAATGATGCCGAGCGCGACATAAGACTCGGTCAACCGGCTAAGCGCTTCTTCCACCTGCGCCGTGGTCTGAAAGTCGCTGACCACCACCTTAAAGCGGTTGATGGCTGCAAGGTGATTGTTGCTGCGTAGATAGAAACGGCCGACTGTCATTTCATTAGCGGCGAGAAGGTCGCGCAGGAGGCGCGTCCGGTTCTGCGCTTCTCCGGCGTAGCGCGAATCGGGATAACGCTGAAGCAGGGTCAAATAAGCCTGGAGGGCCTTCCGGGCGTTGGTCTGGTCTCGCTTCGGATCGAGGACCTGATCGTAATAGCTCATGCCGATGATATTCTGCGCGAGATCGGCCTCCGGAGTTCCCGGATGCAGTGTCAGATATCGTTCGGCGGCGCCGGCGGCATCGGTGTATTTGCCGCCCTTGTAATAGGCATAGGCCGCCATCACCATCGCGCGGCGGGCCTCGCCCGAATAGGGATGGTTGATGTCGACTTCTTCGAATTTGCGTGCCGCGTCGTCGTAATATTGTTTATCGAGAAGCGTGTCGGCCTTGCCGTAGATCACGTCCGGAGGCGAGGTCGATTCGTCGTTGGTCTTCTTCTTGCCGAAGATCGAGCCGCAACCGCCGGCCGACGCGGCAAGAAGCACCGCCGCGATCAAGACGAAAGACCGCTTCGCACCCAGCGCAGAAAAGCCCGTGCTGATAACCCTCAAATCCGCCCCCTTAGCAACCGGCGACAGGCTGCTGCCGCGTCGCTAGGCTAATGCGCCACGCTTCCGCTTGGAAGCCCGAACGCGCGAAATCCCTGTCATGATCGCCGGCAGGCGACACAAATGGCTGCCGCTCCACAGCCAATCGCCTGATTATGGTGTTTTTTTGCTCCGTGGCCCTTCGCCGTCCTGCACAGCCACTCACCGAAGACGGCCGTACATCAGCGAAGGGGCCCTTCCCCTTCGCTAGTCACCCGCGATTCGTCTGAGCTCTTAGCTCCGCTCTGCAGCGTAATTCGCGGCCGCCAAGCGGAGGCCGAGATCGGCATGGCGAATTTCGCGCGGCCTTGGCGCCTCGACCAGCGTCCAGGCCTCGGCGTCGGCAATAAGCGCCTTGAGCACGAGGCTGTTCAGCCGGTGCCCGCCGCGGCGTGATTTGTAGGCGCCGAGGATGGGAGCGCCAGCAAGCGCCAGATCGCCGACCGCGTCGAGCGCCTTATGGCGCACGAACTCGTCGGGGTAGCGAAGCCCCTCGCGATTGATGATGCGGTCGTCGCCGATGGCGACGGTATTTTCGAGCGAGGCGCCGAGGGCGAGACCCGCCTTCCACAGCCCCTCCACGTCCTTCATGAAACCGAAGGTTCGGGCGCGTGACAGCTCGCGGCGGAAGGAGCCGGGATTGACATCGATCTCGATCCGCTGCTGGCCGACGAGACCAGAGTCGAACTCGATCTCGACATCCAGGCGAAAGCCGTTGTGGGGAGAAAGCTCGCCATATGCGCCTGCTTCCTCGACGATGATGCGTTTCAAGACCTTGAGGTAGCGGCGCGGAGCTTCGAGCTCGACCAAGCCCACTTCGTCGATCGTTTCGACGAAACGTGCCGCGCTTCCATCCATGATGGGGACTTCGGGGCTGTCGATCTCGATCAGGGCGTTGTCCACCCCGAGGCCGCGAAGGGCCGCAAGCAGGTGCTCGACGGTGGCAACGGAAGCGCCGTTGCCATCGCCGATCACCGTACACAGCGTCACGCCGGTCACGTAACGCTGATCGGCCGGAATTTCCGTGCCGTAGGTCTCGCCGTTGGAGAGAAGGAAGCGGAAGCCAGTGTCGCAATCAGCCGGACAAAGCGTGATGGAAACCGGCGCTCCGCTGTGCACCCCCGTGCCCGTTATCGAGACTTCACCGGCAAGCGTGGTTTGCCGTGCCCCTACAAATCCCTTCATGGCCCCCAAGCCGTACTTTTGGTTTCCCCTCTTGATTCAGGGCTGGCGCCCTGAACCCCCCGCCGATCCCGCGACGCACCCCGTTAGAATTCGTCTCTATTTTGCGCCCGGGGATCAACTTATGAGGAACCTTAACCCTGGGGGCGTGGGGGCGACAAATCACGGTTTCTTTCAATGTGTTAACGCTTACCCCCCTACCCTATGCCGCTGATACACAAAGAGAAAATCGTCTCTCCGTTGGTCCTCTTTGTTTCTGTTTCGCTTTTCGTGAGCGACTCTTAATTGGCCCGCCGTCGCAGGAAGGCAGGGATTTCGAGGTCGTCCGCCTCCGATTCGAGGAGGAGCGGCTCCTGTGCAGCCCTCGACTGCGAGCGAGGCTGCACCTCGAGGCGCCGCGGCATGTGACTGACATGCGACTCCTCAGAGGGCCGTTCGATTCTGGGGCCTCTCTGCTCCCCGGCGGCCGTCCTCGCCGGCACCACGACAGGCTTCGGCTGGCCGAAATCGGGCTCGCGCTTCGCTGGCCTCGGCTCGTCGTGTTCCTTTCGGCCCTTGCCAACTCCCGTCAGCCGCTCGAGAAACCCAACACGCTTTTTCTGGGCAGCGAGGCCAAAGGGAAGCGTCTCCCCCGTACGCGCCTTGATCTCGTTCTGCGCCGGGAGCGGAAGCTCATCGATGCTTGGCATCCGCCGCACCTGCCTGGCCGCGGTCGCCGGAGCGCCCGGCACGAAACGCTCTGCGCTCTCCGCTTGATGCGGTGCCTGCGCATGCGGTGCCGGTGCGTTCGCAAGCTGCGGCTGCCGCCGCTCGATCGTCACGTTTCCCGGCGCTCGCCAGAGTTGCGACTCGTTCTGCCCTTCGGCAGCGGCCATACGCGCCATGCGCGGATCCTGTTCGGGGGCCGGAGCTGGAGCTGGGGCCGGCGCGGGAGCGAGGCTCGCCAGGCGCTGCCTCAGGCTCGAGCGCTCCCGCACATCCTGCTGCGGCTGCTCGGCGGCATGGCCGCCGCCAAGCCCTGTCGCCACCACCGAAACCCGGATACAGCCGTCGAGCTCGTCGTCGAAGGTCGCGCCGACAATGATATTGGCGTCGCCATCGGCCTCCTCGCGAATGCGGCTCGCGGCCTCGTCAACTTCATAAAGGGTGAGATCGTTGCCGCCGGTGATGGAAACAAGCAGCCCGCTCGCACCCTTGACGGAAACGTCGTCGAGCAGCGGATTAGAAATCGCCGCCTCTGCCGCTTCGATCGCGCGCTTGTCACCGCTCGATTCGCCGGTTCCCATCATCGCCTTGCCCATGCCGGCCATGATCGTCCGCACATCGGCGAAGTCGAGGTTGATCAATCCCTCTTTGACCATGAGATCGGTGATGCAGCCGACGCCCGACCGCAACACGTCGTCCGCCATGGCAAAGGCGTCGGCGAAGGTCGTCTTCTCATTCGCCACGCGGAACAGGTTCTGGTTCGGTATGACGAGGAGGGTGTCGACATATTTCTGCAGCTCGGCGATGCCGGCTTCGGCAGCTCGCATGCGGCGCTGGCCTTCGAATTGGAAGGGCTTGGTGACGACGCCGACCGTCAGGATGCCCTCTTCACGAGAGGCGCGCGCGATCACGGGCGCGGCGCCGGTTCCCGTTCCGCCTCCCATCCCCGCGGTGATGAACACCATGTGGCAGGCGGTGAGATGGGCCTTGATGTCGGCCATCGCCTCCTCGGCAGCGGCAGCGCCGACATCTGGCTTCGATCCAGCCCCGAGGCCCTCCGTGACATGGCCGCCCATTTGAATCCGGCGTTCCGCGCTGGAAGAGAGCAGCGCCTGCGCATCCGTATTGGCGACGACGAACTCGATGCCGCGCAACCCGGAGGCGATCATGTTGTTCACGGCGTTGCCGCCAGCTCCGCCGACCCCGAACACGGTGATCCGCGGCTTGAGTTCGGTTAGATCTGGAACCTTCAGATTGATGGTCATGGCGGTTTTCCGTTCTCCGGTCTTGAGTGCGTGTTGCTCGGTCTCGTCAGAAATTTTCCCTGATCCACTCTCCGACTTTCGCGAAATAGCCGGTGCCGGTGCCAAGCAGGCGTTGTTCGGCACGATGCGAAAACCGGTCCTCACCTTTTCCCCATTGCAGGAGGAGCCCGATGGCACCGGCAAAATCGGGCCCGGCTCCGGTCTCAGCCAGCCCCTTGAATTCGCGCGGTCGGCCGACGCGGACGGGACGCCCGAACATGTTTCCGGCAAGCTCGGCGAGTCCGGTGAGTTGGCTGCCACCCCCGGTAAGCACGAGCGAGCGGGCGGCCTCGGAGGCATGGGCACAGGAAGCAAGCCGGCGGCGCATGAGGTCGAGGATTTCGTCGAGGCGGGGCCGGATGAGCGCGGCAAGTTGCGCCTTCGTGATCTGGTTCATGCTGCCCCGGCCGGCTTCTCCCATATACGGGAAGGCGATCAATTCCCGCTCGCAGGAGACGGTCGCAAATGCACTGCCGTGCAGCGATTTCATGCGCTCGGCATGATCGAGCGGCGTCGACAGCGCTTGGGCAATGTCGATGGTCATGCCGTTGCCGCCGAGGGCGATGGCGTCGGAATGAATGAAGTGACCGTCGGCGAAGACGGAGAGTGTGGTCGAGCCTGCGCCGAAATCGATGCAGGCGACGCCGAGCTTCGCTTCGTCGGGCGTGAGCACCGCAAGCGCGCTCGCATAGGGCGCGGCGATGAGGCCCGACACACCGAGATGGCATCGCTCGACGCAGAGCGTGAGATTCCGCATCGCCATTTCGTCGGCCGTCACGGCGTGCACGTCGATACCGAGCCTCTCGCCACACATACCGAGGGGATCGCGAATGCCGCTATTCTCGTCGATGCGATAGCCGATCGGAAGCGTGTGCAGCACGGTGCGCTTTTCGCGGCCGGCATATTGGCGGGCCCCGGCAAGCACGCGATGGACATCTTCATCTCGCACAACGCCGTTTGAGAGTGCGACGCTGGCAGAGAAATTCTCGCTCTTCAGTCTGCCGCTCGTGACCGCAACGTGCACCTCTTCGACGATCACTCCGGACATGCGCTCGGCTTGATCGACGGCGGAGCGTATGCAGCGTTCGGCGCGATCGAGATGGGTGACGAGGCCGGATTTCAGTCCGTCGGCCTGATGATGGCCGTAGCCGAGGATCTCGAAATGAAGGTCCTCGCCGGAGTTCTCGAACCAGTGCGGAGACGCCGAGCTTCTGGCAATTAGGCAGCAGATCTTGCTCGTGCCGACGTCGAGCGCCGCTACGATCCGCTGCTTTCTCGAAAGATTGAGAGTTCGCCGCATCCCCTCTCTGCCCTCAATCAGGTCTTGCCGCTCGTGCTTGCGGTTGGAATATCGGTATCGGTTTGGGCCTCGGGCGTCGTGACAGGCGCCGTCTGCTCACGCAGACGCACGCCGATTCGATCGCCAAGGCGCAGATCGACGGCCGCGATGTCACGCTGGAGAAGCCCCCGCTCCTTTTCGAAACTCACAAGCGTCTTCAGCGCGTCCTCGATCCCGTTGTCGGGAAGCATGACTTCGATCCCGGAAGCGAGCTTCAACGTCCAACGGCGATCTCCGACCCTGATCGCGGCGACGAGCTCACGCCCGATGGTTTCAAATGGCTGAAGCAGGCGCATCAGCTCTGCTGCGGCCTTGCCTGCGCCGTCGCCCACGACGAGCGGCAGATTGGCGTAAGCGTCTCGCGCCGCGGGAGCGAGCACCGTGCCCTCCGCATCGACCACATAGGTCTTTCCCTTCGACTGCCACATCGCATAGGGCGTGCGCTCCTCGATAACGACACGCAGCGTCGAGGGAAGAAGCCGCATGATCTGCGCCCGCTTCACCCAGGGAACCGTTTCGAGCCGCGCCTTGGCGGCGTCTGTGTTGAATCCGAGAATGAGGCTGCCGGTCCCGGCGCCAAGCGCCTTCGCAAGCTCTTCATCCGTAAGGCGATTTTGACCCTCAACGAGGATGCGTTGGACGCCAAACCCCGATGCGACGGCGAGCTTTTCGAGCCCCCCCATCGCCTCGCGGTAAAGGACTTCGCTCTTGCCGCTGGTCCAAAGACCGTAGCCGACGGCGGCTGTCAGAGAGATGACGACGAGACTGCGCCAGCCGCTATTGCCGAAGCGGAGCCGCGCCGCCCGCGCAAAGCGCGTCGGTTCGCGGCCAATGCCCCGCGCCGGCGAGTCATCCCATGACCCCCTCGGCGCGCCTTGCCATTGGCTTCGGCCTAGCGATTGCACGACGCATCCTCCACGACCCAGCGGACCAGCTCGCCGAACGATCGGCCGCTGTAAGCCGCAAGCTCGGGCACGAGCGACGTTGAGGTCATGCCCGGCTGGGTATTGACCTCAAGGCAGATCAGTTCACCAGACCCGTCCGGCCTGTCGTCGAAGCGAAAATCGGTGCGACTGACGCCACGGCAGCCCAGTGCCCTGTGAGCCGCTACCGACAGCTTCTGTACCAATTGGTAAACATTCGGTAAAAGCGGCGCCGGGAGCAGGTGAACCGAGCCGCCTGGGGCGTATTTCGCCGTGTAATCGTAGAAGTTCAGCCCCTCGGCTGGGCGAATCTCGATCACCCCCAGGGCCTCGTCCCCCATTACCGCGCAGGTCAACTCCCGGCCGGGGACGTAGCGCTCAACCATCACTTCCTCGTCGAGCGGCCAATCGGCGGCATGCAGTTCCTGCGGCGGGTGCCGCTGGTCTTCGCGGACAATAAAGACACCAACGCTCGAGCCTTCGGCGACGGGCTTGATCACATAAGGCGGCGGCATGGCATGCGCGCGCGCCGCCTCCGCTCGCGGAACGACGAGGCTTTCGGCCACCGGAACGTCGGCCGCGCGCAAGACGGCCTTCGCCCGCTCCTTGTGCATGGCAAGCGCTGAGGCAAGCACGCCGGAATGCGTGTAAGGGATACCGAGCGTCTCGAGCAGGCCCTGGATGCAGCCATCTTCGCCGAAACGGCCATGCAGTGCGTTGAAGCAGATATCCGGACGAAGCTCCTCGAGCTTTTGACCCACGTCACGGCCAACGTCGATACGCGTGACGCGATAGCCCTCGGCTTCGAGCGCTGCAGCGCAGGCATCGCCGGATCTGAGCGAAACCTCGCGCTCTGCGGACCAGCCACCCATCAGCACGGCGACATGGGTTTGATTAGTGCTCATGCGGCGCCCCCTGTTCGAGATGGGTGGTCTCACCGTCAATAATGGGCTTCGGCCATCCTCAGGATGAGGAAAGGTCCTCAGGCTGAGGAGTGCATTGCAAGATGCGCGTCTCGAAGCAGGAGGCAACAGGTTTATGGGCTAGGCACGCCGAGACGCTTGATTTCCCATTCGAGCTCGATGCCACTCGTCGCCTTGACCCGCGCCCGCACGGTCTCCCCCAGCTCTTCGAGATCGGCGCCAGTCGCAGTCCCTTCATTGATGAGGAAATTGCAGTGCATCTCGGAGACATGGGCGCCGCCGACCCTAAGGCCCCGGCAACCCGCGACGTCGATGAGCTTCCATGCCTTGTTGCCGGGCGGATTTTTGAAGGTCGAGCCGCCGGTGCGGCTTTTGATCGGCTGCACCTCCTCCCGATAGGCGGCGATCTCATCCATCTCCGCGAGGATCTTGTCCGGCTCTCCCGGCTGTCCCTGGAACAGCGCTTCGGTGAAGACGAAATCCTCCGGCGCACCGCAATGCCGATAGACGTAGTGAAGCTCGGCCACAGGGAGGACATGCAGATTACCTTGGCGGTCGACGGCCCGGGCTTCGACAACGACCTCGCACGTCTCTCGCCCATGCGCGCCGCCATTCATTCGCAGCGCGCCGCCGACACAGCCGGGAATGCCGCGATAGAAGGAGAGGCCCGAAATGCGGGCTTCGGCCGCCGCGCGGGCGACCTTCACATCGGGCACTGCGGCGCCCGACCGCAACCGCGATTCCCCCTCGATCTGTATGTCGCCGAAGCCGCGTCCCAAACGGATCACGACCCCGGCAATGCCACCGTCGCGCACGAGCAGGTTGGAGCCTAGGCCGATCACCGCAACCGGGACCTCGGCAGGCGTGTTCTTCATGAAATAAGCGAGATCTTCTTCGTCGGCCGGCGTGTAGAGCACCTCGGCAGGTCCGCCGACGCGAAACCAGGTGTAGTCGGCAAGCGCGATGCCCTGCATCAGCTTTCCGCGCAATTCCGGCAGGACAGCCACAAGCTCGGCGGCGAGGCCCGTCGCGACGGGACTTGCGGGTTGCGCGGGACGCTCGTTCATGCGCGTCCCCCCTGCCCGGCCAATCGCTTCGGCAGCGCATTGATCCAATCCGTGATGGTCCCGGCGCCAAGTCCGACCACCAGATCGCCCTCTCGAGCGACCGACGCGACCGTTTCGGCGAGCGCCTCTTCACCGTCCAACGTCACCACGTTCGGATGCCCATGCCGCTGCAGGGCGAGAGCAAACTCATCACGGTCTATGCCGGGAATTGGCGCTTCGCCGGCGGAATAGACCGGCGTGATGAGCGCCACGTCAGCATCGTCGAGACAGGCGGAGAACTCGTTGAAGAGGCTCTGCAGGCGCGTATAGCGGTGCGGCTGCATCACGGCGATTACCCTCCCGCTGCCGGCGACCCGCGCCGCCCGCAGCACCGCTGCGATCTCGACGGGATGATGAGCGTAGTCGTCATAGATCCGCACGCCGTTCCAGTTTCCGACATGTGTGAAGCGCCGCTTCACGCCAGAGAAGCGTGCCAGGCACTGCCTGATTTGATCGTCACTCAGCCTTGCCTCGGCCGCAACGGCAACCGCGGCAAGCGCATTCAGCGCATTGTAATGGCCCGGGATCGGGAGCTTGAGGTCAGCAAGAATTCGTGCCCCGCCCCAAACGGCGTGGCCGAGCTCGGCGTCGAAGACAATTCCCTCTGGCCGGGCGCGAAGATTGACGAGGCGTAGGTCGGCGTCGCGCGCAACGCCATAGGTTAGAGTGCGGCGGCCGTTTGCGGCACCGCCCAGCTTTGCCAGAAGCTCGCGCACGATCGGATGGTCGATGCACGCGATTGCGAGGCCGTAATATGGGATCGCGTCTATGAACTGTGCGAACGCCTGGTGCAGCAGGTCTGGCGTCTGCCAATAGTCCATATGTTCGGGATCGATATTGGTGACGACCCCGATCTGCGTCGGAAGCTTGAGAAAGGTTCCGTCGGATTCGTCGGCCTCCACCACCATCCATTCGCCCTTGCCGATGCGGGCATTCGTGCCCCAGTCGTTGATGATGCCGCCGGCGATGACCGTCGGATCCAGCCCGCCGCCCTCGAGTAGTTCGGCGATCAGCGAGGTGGTCGTCGTCTTGCCGTGCGTTCCGGTGATGGAGACCGTAGTGCAGGGGCGCATCAACTCGGCGAGCATCTCGGCGCGGCGAATGATCGGAATCCCGCGCTCCTTCGCCGCCTCGAATTCGGGATTGCCCGACTTCACCGCGCTCGAAATCACCACGAAAGACGCGCTGTCGAGATTGGCGGGATCGTGCCCGATCAGGCAGAGGATGTCTCGCGCGCGCAAGCGCTCGAGATTGGCGCCGTCCTTTAGATCGCTGCCTTGCACCCGATAGCCGCGGGTGTGCATCACCTCGGCAATGGCACTCATGCCGATGCCGCCGATGCCGACGATATGGACGAGCCCAGTTGTGTCCGGCTTAGGCATGTGCATGTCGCGATGATCCCTCCGGGCGGGCAATTTCCTCTACGAGATCGGCAAGATGCTTCACCGCGTCCGTCTTCGCCATAGCATGCGACTTCGCCGCGGCTTCCGCCAAGCGACCCGGCGCGGACAATAGCCCTTCGATCAACTTCGCCAAACGCTCACCCGTCAAGCCGCTCTGACGCACGCACCATCCCCCGCCCGCCTCTTCGAGCCGTGTTGCATTTTCGAGTTGATCATTGTCAAGGGCGTGGGGGAGCGGCATGAGCATAGCCGGCCGGCCGATGGTGGTGAGCTCCGCGACGGTCGAAGCGCCGGCGCGCGCGATCACGAGATTTGCTTTGGCGATACGTTTGGGAAGATCGCGGAAGAAAGGCGCAAGCTCGGCCTCGATCCCACCCTTGCGATAGGCGTCTTTTGCGGTCTCTAGATCCTCTTCCCGCGCCTGCTGGATAACCTTCAGCCGTTTCCGCATTTCCGCAGGCAGAAGCATGAGCGCGGGCGGGATTGCCTCCGAAAAAAACCGCGCCCCTTGGCTGCCGCCAAAGATGAGAAGATTGAGGGGCCCCGCCGGCTCAGGGATCGTATACGGCGCACCGCGGAAGGCGAGCACTGCTTCACGCACCGGAATTCCGACCAGTCGCGCCTTCTTCTTCGCAGCGTCGCCGAGAAGCTTCGTCGGCGTGAAGGACAGTGCAATCCGATGTGCGAAGCGGGAGAGCAAGCGGTTGGCACGCCCCATCACCGCGTTCTGTTCGTGGATCGCTGTCGGGATCCAGAGCGTGCGCGCCGCAATGATCGGGGGGAGCGTCGGATAGCCGCCGAAACCGATAACTGCACGCGGCCGCAGCCGCAATAACAACAGAAGCGCATCGGCGTAGCCGATCCCGAGGCGCGTAAACGTCGCCGCCACGGCAAGCGGCGCTCGGCTCGTTAGCGTTGCAGAAGGTATCCGGTGCACAGCGTCGGCCGAAAAAGCGCCGCCATACTTTTCGGCGCGGGAATCCGTCGCAAGCGCAACGGAATGGCCGCGTCGTCGAAGCTCCTCACCGAGAGCCACGGCGGGAAAAAGGTGACCGCCCGTGCCGCCGGCGGCAAGCAGGACCGGCCGGCCCGTCAAGCCAACCGCTCCGCCGCTGGGCCGCTGCGGGCATGTGCTCCGGCAGGAGCCCCCGCTTCCTTCGCGTCCTCGGAAGCCATCCCTTCATGCAGCGGGCGGCGAATGCGGCCGGCGATCGGCCTTCGCCGTGTCAGGCCGAGCGCGAAGCCCATGGTCAGCGCCATGGCAAGCATCGAGGAGCCGCCATAGGACAAGAACGGCAATGTCATGCCCTTTGCTGGAAGCAGCCCAATATTCACGGCCATGTTGATCAAGGCCTGCAGTCCGAACAGCATCACCAGGCCCGCCGCGGCATGGCGGATGAAGCCGTCCGGCTCTTGCGCCGCGCGGGAGAGGCCGCGCAAAACGATAAAGGCGAACAGCGCGACGAGGACCGTGCAGGCGATCAGCCCATACTCCTCTGCCGCGACAGCGAAAATAAAATCCGTGTGCGAATCCGGGAGTACGTCTTTCACCACGCCCTCCCCCGGCCCCCTGCCGAACCAGCCGCCATGCAGGAAGGATTCGAAAGCGCGATCGGACTGATAGGTATCGCCGGAGGCAGGATCGAGGAATCTGTCGATGCGCGAGGCGACATGGGGCAGGAGAAAATACGCCGTTGTCAGCCCGGCAATGCCGGCGACGGCAAGTGCCGCAATCCAGATGAGATTGATGCCGGCCATGAAGAAGAGCAGGCCCCAAACCAGCGTGATGAGGAGCGTCTGTCCAAAATCCGGCTGAAGCACGAGCGTCAGCGCAAAGATGGCGTAAATGACGATCGCAAGCTCGATACCGGGAACGTCGTTGCGCTTTTGACTTTCATTGAACAGCCAGGCGGTCAGCACGATGAAGGCCGGTTTCCCGAACTCCGAAGGTTGAATGGAGAGGAAGCCGAGTTGGAGCCAGCGCTTCGCGCCCTTGATCTCGGGGCCAACCAGCATGGCCAAGGCCATCAGGCCAATGCCGACAATGAAGATGACAAGGCTCGCGCGCCGGATCTGTTTCGGGCTGAGCGTCGAAACCGCAAACAGTAGGACGGCGGAAGGCAGGAGCAGCGCCGCGTGTCGCCGGACGAAATAGAAAGGCTCGAGATCGAATTTCTCGGCGATGGGAGGACTCGCCGCGAGCGACAGAACGACACCCGCGCCCATCAGCACCAAGAGCCCGAAGAACATCAGCCGGTCGACCGTGAACCACCAGTCTGAGAGCACGCTGCGGTCGGCGCGGGTGATTCTCATGCTGCCTTGCCTTCCTCGCGCTTCAGCGGCTCAACTCCGGGAAGCGAGAAAACGATCTTGCGGAAGGCGTCGCCGCGCACTTCGAAGTTCTTGAATTGATCGTAGGAGGCGCAAGCCGGAGACAGGAGCACCACCGGCTCCCTCGCATTTGATGCTCTTGCGTCCTGGGCTGCCGCCTGGACGGCGCGGTCGAGCGTTCCGCAGCGTACATGATCCACGCTTGCCCCCAGTTGCGCGGCGAACTCCTCCGTCGCCTCGCCGATCAGATAAGCGCGCGCGATACGGGGGAACAAAGGCTCCAGTCCCGCAAGCCCGCCGGCCTTCGGCCTTCCACCGATGATCCAATAAATATCCGTGAAACTCGCGAGTGCCTTCCTAGCGGCGTCTGCGTTCGTGGCCTTGGAGTCGTTGACGAACAAGACCTGGCCGAGGTGTCCGACCTGCTCCATGCGATGTGCGAGCCCGGCAAAGGTTTTAAGCCCGCTTGCGATCGCCTCCGGCGAAAGCCCCTGCGAGCGCGCGAGGGCATAGGCAGTTGCGGCGTTCTGCCAATTATGCGCCCCTCGCAGAGAGCCGATCCCGGCAAGGCTCACACGCGCCTGTTCTTCTCCATTCTCGACCTCGACGAGAACGCCTTCGTTCACCCAAACGCCTGTGGCGACAGGACGGCCGACGGCGATGCGCTTTACAGGAAACGGGCCGGGCAAGGAATCGGCAATCACCTGGCAGTGTTCGTCATCAATGCCGATCACAGCCACGCCGCTTGGCGGCAGCTCCTCGAAGATGCGCGCCTTGATGGCGGAATAAGTTTCCAGGCTCCCATGGCGGTCGAGATGATCGGGCGTGATGTTCAGAAGCGCCGCTGCGTCCGGAGAAAGCGCAGACGTGAGGTCGATCTGAAAGGTGGAAAACTCGAGGACGTAAGTGAGGTCGGGAGCGAAGGCCGGTAGATCGAGTACGGCCCGGCCGATATTGCCCCCGAGTGCAACGGGCTTGCCTGCCGCTTGTAACAGATGCGCGGTCAGCGCCGTGGTGGTGGATTTGCCGTTCGTGCCAGTGATCGCCACCACCCTGGTCGAGGTGCAGTGACGCGAGCGCTCGCGAAAGAAGAGTTCGGTGTCGCCGATGACCTCGACCCCCGCGGCACGAGCCATCTTCACGGACCAATGTGGCTCGGGATGGGTAAGCGGAACGCCGGGCGCCAGGACCAGCGCGGCAAGCCCTGCCCAATCGGCCGCGCGGAGATCGCTGACCGCGATCCCTTGTGAGGTCGCATTCGCGCGCGAGGGCTCCGCGTCGTCCCAAGCGAGCACCTCCGCCCCGCCCGCCATCAGCGAGCGTGCGGCGGCGATGCCGCTCATGCCGAGCCCAAACACCGCAACTTGGCGTCCCGGGAAGCCCGTCGAGGGAATCATCTGGCGAATTTAGCGCAATTTCAGGGTGGCAAGTCCGAGAAGCGCGAGCACGACAGCAATGATCCAGAAGCGCACCACCACCGTCGATTCAGCCCAGCCCTTCTGCTCGTAATGATGGTGCAGCGGCGCCATGCGAAACACGCGCTTCCCGGTTACCCGGTAGGAGGCCACCTGCACGATCACGGACGCGGCCTCGAGCACGAACAGGCCGCCGACAATGGCAAGCACGAGCTCGTGCTTCGTCGCGACAGCGATCGTGCCGAGCGCGCCGCCGAGGGCGAGCGATCCCGTGTCACCCATGAAGATCTGGGCTGGAGGCGCGTTGAACCAGAGAAAGCCGAGCCCGGCGCCGACAAGTGCCCCGCAGATCACCGCAAGCTCGCCGGTGCCTTGGACGAAATGGATCTGGAGGTATTCGGAAAACACAGCATTTCCGACGAGGTAAGCGATGAAGCCGAACGTGGCAGCGGCGATCATCACCGGCACTATGGCGAGGCCGTCGAGCCCGTCGGTGAGATTCACCGCGTTGCCTGCGCCGACGATGATGAAGGCGCCGAACGGCACGAAGAACATGCCCAAGGGAAGAAGGAGGCTCTTGAAAAATGGAATGGCAAGGGCGGTCGAGAGCGGCGTCTCGCCGACGCTCGCGATGATCCAGGTCGCAAGGACGGCAACTACGCCCTCGACGACAATCTTTAGGCGCCCGCGAAAGCCTTCCGCTGACTGCTTCGTCACCTTGAGATAGTCGTCGTAGAGACCGACCGCGCCATAGGCAAGGGTCACGCCGAGAACCGCCCACACATACGGATTTTCGAGATTTCCCCAGAGCAGCGTAGCGACGGTGACGCCGGAAAGGATCATGAGGCCGCCCATTGTAGGCGTCCCCTGCTTCTGAAGCAGATGGCGCTCGGGGCCATCCTTGCGGATCGGCTGGCCTTTGCCTTGCCGGATGCGCAGGGAGCGGATGATGGCGGGGCCGAACAGAAAGACAAAGAGGAGCGCCGTGATCACGGCCCCGCCGGTCCGGAAGGTGATGTAGCGAAAGATGTTGAGTACGCTGAGCTCGCCAGCGAGCTGGCTCAACCAATAGAACATCGTCCTCCCCCTTCGGCCCTACGCGCGTCTGCGCTTTTAGGACCAAAGTGCTTAAAACTGAACAGCGATTTCGCTGAACCTCATCGAGTCGGTCAGGCCGCGTCGGCGCCGTCAAAGTGACGTTGTAGGGCCGCGACCAGCTGTGCCATGCGCGACCCCAAAGACCCCTTGACCATCACCACATCTCCGGGATGGACCCCGGTCGTCAGAAGCGGAACGAGCTGCTCGGCGCTCTTCGCGTACCCTCCCCGCCGCTCTTCCGGCAGCGACTCGTAAAGACTGCGCATCATGTCCCCGCAGGCGAAGACGACATCCACGTCCGCCTCTGAAATCGCCGGTGCCAGCTCCTGATGCAGCATGGGCCCGAGCCCGCCAAGTTCGAGCATGTCCCCGAGGACTGCAATTCGCCTCTTGGCCTCCGATCTCGGCGTCAATCCAAGCGTCGCGATGGCCGCGCGCATCGAGGCGGGATTGGCGTTGTAGCTCTCGTCGATGATGAGGATGCGGTTATCGCCCTGGCCAACCCGGATGCGTTCGCCGCGCCCGGTCGGCGCACGCCACGCCGAAAGCGCACGGGCGGCGGCCTTGAGGTCGGCACCCGCAACCTTGACGGCAGCAAGCACGGCGAGCGAATTCTGCACGAGATGCGCCCCTGGCGAGCTGATCCGATAAGCAACAGTCTCGCCGAGGATGTCCGCCTTCACCTGAGAGCCGTCGGGACCGAGTTCGGCCTCGAGGAGCCTCGCCTCCGCACGCGGATGTCTTCCGAAGGTCACGAGTTGCGCCCGGCGTTGAAGCGCGTGTCGCCGGAGCCGTTCGAAATGCACATTGTCGCGATTGAGAATGGCCGTCCCGCCAGGCTGGAGGCCTTGCAGGATCTCCGCCTTTGCGTCGGCGATATCCTCGATGGCTCGGAAGAAACCGAGATGCACCGGCTCGACGGTGGTAATGATGGCGATGTTGGGCCTGATCAGCTTTGTGAGCCCGGCAAGCTCGCCGGCGTGATTCATGCCGGCCTCGAACACTCCGAAGCGGGTGTTCGAACGCATATTGGCGAGCGAGAGCGGCACTCCCCAATGATTGTTGTAGGACTTGATCGACGCATGCACCGGCCCGGAGGGCGCAAGAGCAAGGCGGAGCGCCTCTTTCGTTCCGGTTTTGCCGACGCTTCCTGTGACGGCGATGACGACGGCGATTTTGGCGCGGTCGCGCGACACCGACCCAAGTTGATTCAAGGCTTCCTGGGTGTCCCTCACGCGTACGAGGCGCTGCTCGCCGTAAGGTCCGCGGAACCTATCCTCGACGATCGCGCATGGCGCCTCCGCCGCAAGAGCGGCCTCCACAAAGGCATGACCATCTCGGGCGAGCCCCTGTAGGGCAACGAACACCTCGCCCGGCGCAAGGCTGCGGCTGTCGATCGAGATGCCCTTGACCGGGATGTGGCGCGGAACGGAGCTCTTCCCGCGAACCGCCTTCACAAGCTCGCCGATGTTCCAGAGCGGCTCAGCCATGCATGGCCTCATACTTCAATGCGGCGGAGACCGCATCGTGGTCTGAATAAGGGATGACCGTTCCCTTCACGATCTGACCCGTCTCATGCCCCTTGCCGGCGATCAAGAGCACATCGCCGCTTCCGAGCGCGGAAATCGCTTCAGTGACAGCCGTCGAGCGCCCTGCGATCTCGAGGGCACCGGGCGTGCCGGCAAGAATCTCTTTGCGAATTTCGGAAGGGTCTTCGCTACGCGGATTGTCGTCAGTGACGAAGACACGATCCGCCGCGGCTGCCGCGGCGGCACCCATTTCGGGCCGCTTTCCCTTGTCCCGATCGCCGCCACAACCGAACACCACCACGAGCCTCCCCCTCACATACGGCCGAAGGGCCGCCAGCGCCTTAGCGAGTGCGTCAGGCGTATGGGCGTAGTCGATGAAAATTGGCGCACCTGAGCGCGACGTCCCGGCAAGTTCCAGCCGTCCGCGCGCGCCGCGCAAAGTCTCAAGGCGCGGCAGGACTTCCGGCGCCTTTCCGCCGGTGGCAATGCTAAGGCCAGCGGCCACGAGCGCATTCGAGGCCTGAAAAGCGCCAACGAGCGGCAGGCGAACGGTGCTCTTGCCGTCTTCATGTTCGATCGTCAGGCGCTGAGCGAAACCGTCACGCTCGACATTTTTTAGCTTCAGGGCTTCACCCTGCTCGCCGACCGAAATGAGCTGAAGCCCGCGGTGCTTCGCCAGCGCTGCCACCTTTCGCCCGGCCTCGCTGTCGACATCGACCACGGCCGCCGTCCCCTCGGGAAGCAGTTCGCCGAACAGGCGGAGCTTCTCGACGAAATATTCTTCGAAGCTCGGGTGATAGTCGAGATGATCGCGCGAGATGTTGGTGAACGCGCCCGCGGCGAGCCGCACGCCGTCCATGCGGCGCTGCTCGAGGCCATGGCTCGATGCTTCGAGCGCAAGATGGGTCACGCCCTCCTTTGCTAGCTCGGCGAGGATCCGATGCAGCGCCACCGGATCTGGCGTCGTATGCGCGAGAACCTCGGTTCCAGAAGGGCCCACGACGCCGATCGTGCCGAGACTTGCTGCGCGGAAGCCTTCAGCCTCCCAGAGCTGACGCGCGAAGGAAGCAACGGAAGTCTTACCGTTGGTGCCGGTCACGGCAACGGCGGTCTTCGGCTGCGCGCCGAAGAAGCGCGCCGACAGGAGCGCAAGCGTACGGCGCGGATCCTCCTCCTCGAGGACCGGCATTCCATCGAGATTGGCGACAGCCCCACGCGGCATCAGCACCGCCGCCGCCCCGCGACTGACCGCATCCGAAATATAGTGCGCGCCATTCACGCGCGAGCCCGGCAATGCCGCGAAGAGATAGCCGGGCTTCACGGCACGGCTATCCGCGGTGAGGCCCGTGATCTCGATGGCCCGCCACGATGCGGGGGCTTCGGGTCCAATCAACTCGCCTAGCGTCATCGCGTAAGGCACCCCAAGCAAGCCTTACATCCGGCGCCCCACAGGAACCGGGCGGGCAAGCCGCTGTAAGCCTGGAGGTTTCTAATAAGAAGCGAGGACTTTTTCGTCAAAGGGCCGGGAATCCGGGGCGATCTTTGGCGCGACCCCGAGGATGGGCGCGATGCGCTCCACGATGCGGCCTGCGGTTGGAGCGGCATTCACACCGGCGGTCGCATGGCCGCCGCTCTCCGCCACACGTTGCGGCTCGTCCAGCATGACGAGGAGAATATATTCGGGCGCGTCGGTCGGGAAGGCCGCTAGGAAGGAGGTGAGAAGGGACGACGTGCTATAGTGGCGGCCCACTACCTTCTCCGCCGTCCCCGTCTTTCCGCCGACGCGGTACCCCTCCGCCTCGGCGCGTTTTGCCGTCCCTTTCAGCACATTGAGGCGCATCAAGGAGCGCATCGCCCTGCTTGTGGATGGCTTCAGCACGGCTTGGCCCTGCTTCAGCCCCTCGGGCCGAGATCGAGGCAAGAACGTTGGCGTGACGGCATATCCTCCATTCACGAGCGGAAGCGAGGCCGCCGCGAGCTGCATGGGTGTGACGGAGAGTCCGTGGCCAAAGGCTATGGTGATGGTGTTCAGCTTTTGCCACGGGTTCGGCACGATAGGGGCCGCGGAGTCGCCGAGTTCGGTGGTGATGGGCCCGAGTAGCCCAAGCCGTGCCAGAGTTTGCTTATGCCGCTCGATCCCAAGATCGAGCGCCATCTTCGCCGACCCGATATTCGACGAGTAGATGAAAATTTCTGGGACCGTCAGCCGGCGCTTCTTGCCGTGGAAGTCGCTGATGGTGAACGAGCCGAAATGGATCGGATGGGTTGCATCGTAACTCGACCGCAAGGAGGCGCTGCCGGCGTCAAGCGCCGCTGCGGTCGTGAAGACCTTGAACACGGACCCCATTTCGTAGACGCCGGAGGTCAGGCGGTTGATCCGGTCCTTGTCGAGCGTTTGCTCGCGCTTGTTCGGGTCGTAATCGGGGAGCGAGACAAGGGCCAGGACCTCGCCGCTATGAATATCGATGACGAGACCGGCGCCAGCCTTCGCTTTATAGGTGCGGATCGCCTTGACCAGCTCCTCGCGGACCACGTGCTGGACGCCAAGATCGAGCGAAAGTTTGACCGCTTGCTCACCCAACGGGTTTTGAGGACCCGACATTGAGAGCTGCGGGTTGCCATCAATGAATTTTTCGATGCCGGCGAGGCCTTCATTGTCGACATTGACGAATCCGAGGACGTGGCCGGCCGTGGCGCCGGCCGGATAGACGCGCCGATATTCCTCGATGAAACCGAGACCAGGCTGGCCGAGTTCGTGAATCTCCGCCTGCTGCTTCGGCGTGAGTTCCCGCTTGATGCGGACGAATCGGCTCCCGCGTCTCAGTTTCTCTGCGAGCTTCGGCGCATTGATGTCGGGCAGGACGCTCGCGACCTGCTCGAGCAGTTCGTCTTGGTCGATGACGCGTGCCGGATCAGCATAGAGTGTGGCGCCCTTAATGTCGGTCGCGAGCAGACGGCCATGCCGGTCGAGGATGTCCGGCCGGTGCACAGTGGTGGAAATATCGCCCCAACCGCCCGAAGCAGAGTCGATCGACGAAAAGAAGCCGATGCTGGTGAGACGAGCTGCGATCACGAGAAAACCGAGCGCGAAGGCGAGACATGCAAGCCGATAGCGCCCGCGGCTTCTTACAAAGCGCGCGCGATCCTCCCGCGATGGGGCGGAATCGGGATGGGCTTTGTCGGACACGCGAACGCTCCGTCTTCAGCGTGCCGAAAGGACTCGAGGGATGACGACCGCTCCGGCCAGCACCGGTGTCTTCCTCGGCTTCTGGGCTTCGCCACCGTCGGCAGCTTTAGCGACCGCGCCGACCTTCGTCGCAGCACCGGCTGGTGCTGGCTCAGCATTATTCGAAGCCTCAATTTGCTGCCGAGTAAAGTCGCTGTCCTTCAGGCTGTCGAGCGCCACGAGCTGGTTTGGCCGCGCCCGGGCAAGGTTGAGATATTTGAGCGCGAGCCGCTCGACGCGTTCCGGGCGATTGAGGAGGCTCCATTCCGCGCGAAGCACAGCGATGGAGTCACGCTCAGCTTCGATGTCCTTCTTGAGAGCCACGATCTCCTCTTCGAGATACCGCGATTCATATTTCGCCTCGTAAATCACGTAAGCGAGCGCGACGAGGCCGAGGAGGAGGCAGACATTGACAAAACGCAACATGACTAGAACCCTGAACTGGTGATGCTCTTAGGCGGACAAGGCGGGGCGCGGCACTCCTAGCTTTGCGAGGTCAAGAGCCTGCGCCGGCGCCTCGGTGCGGATGGCAGCACGAAGCCGCGCCGACCGGGCACGCGGATTGATTCGGATCTCCTCTTTCGAAGGTGATAACGGATTACGGTTAAGAAGTTGGAAGCTTGGCAGAAACGGTTCTTGCCGGGTTTCCGGCAAATGGCGCGAGCCGCGGGGGGCCGGCCCGGACCTTGCCGCGAGGAACCGCTTCGCGATCCGGTCCTCGAGCGAATGAAAGGTTACGACGACGAGGCGCCCCTTGGGGCTGAGGAGGTGCTCCGCCGCGCTCAAGCCTCTGGCAAGCTCGACGAGCTCGTCGTTGACGTAGAGACGGAGCGCCTGAAAGGTCCGTGTCGCGGGGTGCTTCCCCTCTTCGGGGCGGCGGCCAAGCACCTTCGAGACAAGCTCGGCAAGCTCGCCGGTCCGTTCGATCCGCGCGGAAGCCCGGCGTGCGACGATCGCCCGCGCAATGGCTTGGGCGCGCTTCTCCTCTCCTAGGGTGGCGATGATGGCTGCAAGCTCGCTCTCGCTCAGTGCGTTGACGATATCGGCTGCCGTCTCGCCCTCCCCTCCCATGCGCATATCGAGGGGCCCGTCCTGCATGAAGGAGAAGCCGCGCTCCGGCTCATCGAGCTGCATCGAGGAGACGCCAAGATCGATAGCGACGCCATCCACACTCTCCACCCCTTTTTCCTTCGCGATGTCGCTCATCTCGGCATAACGGCCGAGCACGAAGGTCAGGCGGCCCGGAAAGGCTCGCTCGAGGCTGAGCGCGACGGCGGCCGCCTCCGGATCGCGATCGATCGCAAGCACGCGGCAACGCGCCGCCTCCAAGAGGCCTCGCGTATAGCTTCCCGCCCCGAAAGTCGCGTCGATGTAAGTCTGGTCGTCCCTTGGTGAGAGGGCCTCAATGACCTCGGAAAGCATCACGGGAATGTGGCGGGCCGGTCCGCCGGCGGCGGAAACTCCTTCGCCGCGACCCGCCATCATTCCCGTGCTCCCTCTGGCCCGCCGCTTCCGCGGCGCCCCGCGCCGAGTAATCTTCGGAGGTCGCGGACCTTTTGGCGCGCTTCCGCCAAATGCTTTTCAAATCGCATGGGCTCCCACATCTGAAACTTCTCGCCGAGACCAACAAAGGTGATGTGGGTGGTGATGCCGGCATGTTCCCTGAGCCGGTCGGGGAGAATCGTGCGCCCGTCTTGATCGATGGTGAGGATTTCGCTCGTTCCAAACAGCGCCGTGGCGAGATGATCGCGCTCGTCGGAGTAGGGCGCGAGGTCCTCGACAAGAGTGTTGATCTTGTCAACCAAGCGCTGACCTCCCGCGTCGAGCGCGGGCGCATCAAGCGACGGGTAGCAATAAATTCCCTCAAGGCCGTCTTTGGCGAGCACGGTGCGGAAGGGAGCCGGGACGGAGACGCGGCCTTTGGTGTCGATCCTATTGGTGAATGCCGACACAAACTGGTCCATCTCCCCCTCATGGGTGCCTCGGCCGGACCGGTGACGAGCGAACGCGCCTTGGCTCCAAATCTCGCTGCCCGGAAAAATTGGGTGGGAAAGGCGGCGCGGTATTCCCCCCGTGGCCTCAAAGGAGCGCTGCCGGGCCCCTCCCACCCCTCACCGAACGGGCATTCATGGGATAGCATGGGATATTATGGGAAAGCAAGGAATTTCGTGGGTTCTGGCGGAGCCTGCCAGTTTTTCTGTGGGCAACTCGGTTGGGCCAAAGTCGGGGTGGGCGCCCAAAATCCGCCGCCGTCCTTTAATTTGTGGTGATAGAGCGAAGCGCGATAAGACTTCGTTAAGGATCGCGGCGGCATGCGCGCAAATGCGCGAGGTCCCCGGCCTGGAACCACAGTATTTGCGGCAGAGATACGTTCCGGAACCGATGCTGGGCTTGCGCAAAATTCCCGTTCTTGGCCTCGCCTTTCTTCTTGCTGTCGCTTCTCAGGCGCTTGCCGCCGGCGAACGGGGGCCGTTCTCTCGGCTTGGGCCGCCGGACTCGCCGGTCAACCTTTACACTGTCGAGCGAGGATCAGGCCCAACCGTCCTCCTCATACATGGGTTCGGCACCAACACTTTCACATGGCGCCATGTGATGCCGGATCTTGCCCGCGATCATCGCGTCATCGCGGTTGATCTCAAAGGGTTCGGCAAGTCGGACAAGCCGATCGACGAACATTACTCGGCCAGGGATCAGGCGGAGCTTTTGATCGAGCTCATACTCGCACGCGATCTCCGCAACCTCACACTCATCGGCCATTCTTTTGGCGGCGGTGTTGCACTTCTTCTGGCGCTCGAGGCGGATGCAAGGCTCAAGGGACGCATCTCGAAGCTCGTCCTTCTCGACACCATCGCTTATCCGCAGTCGATCCCGGTCTTTTTCCGATTGCTCGAGTCGCCGGTCGTCTCTCAGGTCGGCGTGCGTATGGCGCCTGCTGACTTCCAGATCCGCATGGCGTTGCGGATTGCCTATTACGACAACGACAAGATCGGTGCCGACGAGATCGAGGCCTACTCGGAACCAATGAAGACGGCCGCCGGCAAGCACGCCATCATCCAGAGCGCGCGTCAGATCGTTCCGCCTGATCTCGATGAGATCGCGGCGCGCTACTCGACCATCACGCTTCCGACGCTCATCCTTTGGTGCGACCACGACCGCATCGTGCCGCTCGATGTCGGGCTCAAGCTCAGGCGCGAATTGAAGGACGCGCGCCTGCGGATCATCTCCCAATGCGGGCACATGCCGCATGAAGAGCAGCCTGAGGAGACGATGGCCGAAATCCGGATGTTTCTCGGAAGACCGCTGAACGATAGTTCCGACGCTGCCCAGATTCCGTAGCGCTCCGGCGTCAGTTGTGATGCGTCTCTTGCTCTGAGCCTTCGACCAACGGCGCCGACGCATCCGCGTCGGCCGGCATCGCTGGCGCTTCGCCATGACCGTTCTTCGCGGCCGCTGACAGATCGGACAAGCTGTCGAAGCGCTTCACGCCAGCGCCCGTATCGATCTCGATCGATCCATCCTCGAAAACCACGAAGCTGCGGCCGTTGATCTCTCCGCGCCGGACGATCCGCGTGTCGCCGATCGCGTCGGCACCGCCCTGCCATGGCCGCAAGTGCCGTGCGACTCCGTCGTAAAAGGCGGCGAGCGTCTCCTCCAAAACCTCGACGAACTTCCGCGGGTCGGCGAACTTGCCCTCGAGATCTGATGTGTGAACGATCTCGAAGGATTGCGGCGCCGCCTGGCTGTCCAAACGCGCGGCGTTCACGTCGTCGCGGAAGCTGTTCAACGGCGCTGCCGAGCGGCGGCCACCGTCCCAGATCAGCTCGATCTTGAGCGGCAGCTCGATCTCTTCCGGGATCTGATTGAGAAGCCACCGCATTCGCGCTCGGTACCGCTGTCGATCCAAAGGCGCATCGACAGCAAGCCGGCAGGTGATCTGTCGAGACTTGAGATTTGCCGTCACCGCGATGGGCAGCGGCGCCGCGAAATCGAATGTCGCTGAAAGGGTATTATTTCCGGAGAGTTCCGCCGCATCCTCAACCCGCCGCGTCCGCTGATGCTTGTGGCCTTCGCGGAGCCGCAGCTTGACTGGAAGCTTCAAGCGGCGGCTTCGGTTGATGCAGATCCCGGACACCTGCTGATGCCAGGATTGCACGACATTGGCGATGAGCGGATCGCCCGCACCGAGAGCCGATCCAGCCTGGAAACACTCGACGAGTGCGGGCCAATCCGCACCCATATCCTGCGTCCAAGCAATGCCGGTGCTCTCGTGATTAAAATAGCGGATGATTTCCCTGAGGATGTAGTCCTGCTCCTCGTTGAAGTCCCTGTCCGCGCGTAGGAGCAGCTCGGCGATCATGATGAGGTAGGACCAGGACCAGTGGAAAACGGGAACCTGCCTCGCTTCCTCGGCGAGATCGTAGGGAAGATGCGTGGGTTCGACGGTCTGCTCGTTTGAGATCGTGACGACGGCGCCAATCCGGTTGGCCGCCGCCAAGCGACAGCATTGCGCGACCTGATTGGGATCGATCTTTGCGGCGCCGATCTTCGCATGGACGAGGAAGCGGCGCTGCTTCTTGGCGCTATCGACAATGAGAAGCCCTTCGGGATGAGGAGCGGGGCCTTCCGGTGGATTTGTGAAAGCAGGTTGGATGTAGCCACGGATATGCGGCCAACTGCCGATCTTCACATTCATGCGGCCGAAGAAGGAGCGTGCGAGGGGTTGAACCACGCGCAAAGAGGCGAGCAACACCGAGCAAGCGCTGCGCTCTTTCTTGTCGCCAGCGCCGACCGGGATCAGCCGCGCTTCTTCGCCGCCAGCAAGCGTTTCCGGAAGCTCCGTCATATAAACCCCCTAACCGACACCCTCCCCCGCCTTACTATGACAGTTAGGGAGGCTTTCAGCTACCGGCGGAAATGGAGACTGGCGCGGGCCGCTCCGCCCGCGCCAGTCATGCCGCCACCAGGCCTGTAAGCCGGGTTCTGTACCCGCTTTCGCGGGCGATGGCCATTCATCTCGGGGCACCTGTCGCCAGGCGCCTCATGCGACCAACCCGGACGGCTCGTCTGGAAACAAGACTGGCGGTTTCCCGCCGCGCCGTCCCCTATTCGGTCTTGCTCCCGGTGGGGTTTGCCGTGCCGCTTCTGTTGCCAGACGCGCGGTGCGCTCTTACCGCACCCTTTCACCCTTGCCCATCTTGGCCAAGGCCTCGATGGGCGGTTTGCTTTCTGTGGCACTGTCCCTGGGGTCGCCCCCGCCGGAGGTTATCCGGCACCGTGCTTCC